>Ga0310822_100038_pt1 | contig 278099 bp, 246 predicted proteins | sample P4_ome_2_FD_201313 | JGI IMG/M metagenome (GOLD analysis project Ga0310822, IMG submission 201313) | Sorghum-adapted microbial communities from Joint BioEnergy Institute, Emeryville, California, United States - P4_Day56_Rep2 | ecosystem: Engineered > Bioreactor > SSF (Solid state fermentation)...
TTTTCTACAATCGCAAACGAGTCCATTCGGCGATCGGGTATCTCACACCCATTCAATGCGAACAAATGTACGATTATGTTGCGTAATTTTCTCGATTCCATGTGTCCAATCTATTGACAGAGGTCCAGATTCATTTTGTTCACAAAAATCATGATCAGAAATTTTACAGCTTCCTTACTTCATTAATGCCGGATTGGAAAAAACGAAAAGCCATTTTGGATGAAGAGATTGTCCGGGAACTATAAATATTGAGGGCAATGTTATTAGATTTTGGACCGCCGGCCTGGAGAGCCTTTGAAAATCATGCGAGACGAAGACGCTTAACTGTTCATGCTTCAATGTAAAACGGATGCTCCTCCGTCCGGAGGCACTTCATGACTTCATGCCGGAAGTCTTCCCGTTCGATCATCGCCAGCGCTTGCTCCGGGCCGAAAAACCCGACGTCGAGGCTTTCCGGGCATGTCCGCAAGTCGCCGCCGGCGGGGCGGGCGAGCCAGAACACGGTGCAGCGGCGCTCTTTGACTTCGTGGGTGATCCCGCACAGCTTGACGATTTCCGCCTCGATGCCCGTTTCTTCCCGGACCTCGCGAACGGCGCATGCCGCGAGCGATTCGCCGTCATCCAGGTTGCCGCCCGGCAGTTCCCAGCCCCTGGCCGGAACTTTTTTCAGAAGAATCCTGTTGTCCGCGTCCACGACCAGTACGGCGCACGTCACAAAGTAAGTCTGCATGGAATTTCACCCCGCAAAAACGGGCCGCGCATTGACGAATGAACTTGACAGAACGGGCACAGGCCACGTATGTTACTAGTGAACGCTGCCGAATATGTGCAAAGGAGATCGATGGGTTCATGGCCAAATCGTTGAAATGGGTGACCTTCGTCTACGAACTGTTCATTTCCATCCCGCTGGTGGGCGGATTGTATCTGTTCCCGAACCGCTGGCTGCCGATGCTCATTGCTCTGGTTCTGCACATTGGCGCCTATCTCCTTCTGAAGAAGGAGAATCTCCCCTCGACGGGCAACCTGTTCGGGATCGTGGCTTCCATCCTCGGCGTCATTCCGATCATGGTCTGGATCGTCCACTGGACGACGGTGTTCCTGCTTCTGATCGAGATCGTCGTCATTTACATGTTCCGCAACGAACCCGGCCTTCTGCAGGAATGACGGGCGCCGGACGATCAGCCGCCGAACCGGGCGCTGTCGGGTGTTGGCCGACGGCCCGGTCCGGCTTTTTTTCGTATCAGCGGCATTGCGAAAAGGAGAACCGGGCATGGAGCATGCGGAACGGCCGGCGCCCGGCAACCGGGCGGCCGTCCGTTTTTTTTGTCCGGATGTTGATGCCATGAACCGTAATGAAGGGTATAATTGTACCATCCCCTTGATGCGAGGAGCCTTGAGCGATGCGAAAAGTCGGCCGCAACGACCCGTGCCCGTGCGGGAGCGGGAAACCATACGGCAGCTGCTGCCTCCCGATCGATGAAGCGCACAAGGTGACGCGGCTCGTCCGGGATGACGAACGGGCCGGCTGGAGCCCGGCGGACGCCGCCCGGATCGCGGCGCTCATCGAAGAGAAGCTGGAGTGGCCCCGCCCTTCCCACCGGGAGATCGCAAGACGCATGGCCTTCCGGCTGGGGCGTGAATACGGTCCGGACGATGTCGCCTACGCCGTCATGCTGTGGCACATGAACTGCCTCGTCCGCCAGCCGGACGTCCGCAAGGAAGAAGTGGTGTTCGCCGCGGTGGAGTACGTGCTGGCAAAGTACGCGGCGGGCCGCACGGGGGTGACCCTGGCGGCGATGGCGGACAAATACCGCGTGTCGGCCGCAGCCGTTTCCCGAAAGGCGGCGGAATTGAACGACATCCGCGTCGCCCTGCGGGAAATCGTGGACGAAGACCTGCTGCGGGAACGGGGCGGCTTGCCGCGCGGGAGCGGTCGCGACGGAACGCGCCGCCCGAAGGAGCCGGCTGCCCGCCGCGAATCCGGCGGTCCGGCCGATCCGCGAGCCGCCAGGGACCGGGCGCACCGGCTGCTCCTCGAGGCGTGGGACACCCCCGACGTGGCCGAGCGCCTCCAGCTGGTCGGGGAGGCCATGAAGCTGTATCCCCATTGCCCGGACATTTTCAACATTCTGGCCGAACTGGCCCGCACCGATCGGGAAATCCGCGAATTTTACGAAATGGGGATGGAAGCGGGCGAAACCGATCTCGGACCGCTCTTTTTCGAGCGGCACAGGGGGCGTTTCTGGGGGCTTTCGGAAACCCGGCCCTACATGCGTTCCAAGTTCGGCTACGCGCAATGCTGCGAACGGATGGGCGATCTGGCGGAAGCCGCGCGCCATTACGAAGAATTGCTGGAACTGGACCCGATGGACAACCAGGGCGTCCGCCATTCGCTCGTCGGCGTCTATTGCCGGTTGAAGCGGTTCGACAAGGCGGACCGTCTGCTGGACGACTATCCCGAAGATTCCGCCTTCGGCACCTACGACCGCGTTCTGGTCGAGTTCGGGCTGCACGGCCTGTCGGACAGGCTGGAAGCGCTGGTCGAAGAGGCCCGGCGGTGCAATCCCCACGTGCTTCCCTACCTGACCGGAAGGAAACAGATGCCGAAAACCGTGCCCGATGCGTACGCGCCCGGCCAGATCAGCGAAGCCGTCGTCTATGCCGGCGCGAGGCTGCGCGTGTGGGAACGGCAAAGGCCGCTGATCGAATGGCTGAAGGCGGAAGGATGGGACCGATGACGGAGGGATCGGACCGATGAAAGAAGCGCTGCTCGCGCTTGTCGCGGGCATTCTGGTGGGCATGCTGTTCAAATGGATCCGGCTGCCGCTTCCGGCGCCGCCGGTGCTGTCCGGCGTATTGGGCATCGTCGGCATCTACCTGGGCGGAAAGCTGGTTGAATGGCTGCAGCGGCTCCTGTGAAAAAGACCAATCAGGCCATGACCACAATGGAGGGACCTTGCGTGAATCTGGAACAGCGGATTGAACAGGTGAAGCGAGACGTATTCGCCCGGCTGGGCGTCGCCGGGTACGGGCCGGAAGCGGCGCCTGCCGCATCGCCGGCGGATGCGGCGGAAGGACGGGAGATCGCGCCGGCGGACGTGTTCCGGATGATCGACCATACGCTGCTCAAGCCCGCCAGCAGCCGGGCGGAAATCATCAGGCTGTGCGAAGAAGCGAAACGGTATGGTTTCGCCACGGTGTGCGTCAATCCGTACTGGGTGCGTCCCGCGGCGGAACAGGTGGCCGGCAGCGGGGTGGGCGTCACGACGGTCATCGGGTTCCCGCTCGGGGCCACCACCACGTTCGCCAAAGTCGCCGAGGCGCGGGATGCCATCGCCAACGGGGCGACGGAGATCGACATGGTGATGAACGTCGGCGCGCTGAAGTCCGGCGACCTGGAAGCCGTCAGGCGGGACATCGCAGCCGTCGCGGACGCCTGCCGCGGCCAGGCGCCCGTCAAAGTGATTCTGGAGACGGGACTCCTGACGGAAGAGGAGAAGATTGCGGCATGCGTCATCAGCCGGCTGGCCGGGGCCGCCTTCGTCAAAACGTCCACCGGCTTCGGACCCGGCGGCGCCACGGAGGAGGACATCGCCCTCATGCGGAAAACCGCCGGACCGGCGATGGGCGTCAAGGCGTCCGGCGGCGTGCGGGATCTGGAAACGGCGCGCCGGATGATTGCCGCCGGCGCGAACCGGATCGGCACGAGTTCCGGCGCGGCGATGGCCGCCGGCGCAACCGGCGGCGACGGCTATTGAACGAAGCTGTCGGGCCGGGCATCGTCGGCCGGACGCCAAAGACCGGCCGGCTGCCGGCGGCGGACAAGCCGCAGGCGGGCGCGGACGGCATATGAAAGGTTGCGGAATGAAGGCGCGAAAGGCCGCGGAGCGATCCGCGGCTTTTCTTTTTTTCACGTTTTTGCGCGGACGGGCGGAACCCGGATTGACAAAAGCAGGAAAGCGTGGTTCAATATCCATCAAAGAATTAGTACCAGGTACTAATACTTGATTACAATATCATGCCGGAAGCGGAGGGGTTCCGATGGCTTTTTCGGGGAACAAGGGGTTTGGCGCCAGGATCACCGGCATCGGCTCGCACGTCCCGGAGCGGATCCTGACCAATGTTGATCTGGAACGGATGGTGGACACGTCCGACGAATGGATCGTGACCCGGACCGGCATCCGGGAACGGCGGATCGCCGCGGAAGACGCGTTCACGAGCCATCTGGCGATCGCGGCGGTGCAGGACATGGCCGCGCGATGGGACGTGCGGCTGGATGACGTCGACCTGATTGTGGCCTGCACGCATACGCCGGATTTTCCGTTTCCGGGCGTGTCGTGCCTTGTGCAGCGGCATTTCCGGATCGAAAAGACGGGTGCCGTGGATCTCAACGCCACGTGCGCCGGTTTCGTCTACGGCCTGATCGCGGCCGCCGGACTGATCCGGGCGGGGATCCATCGCAAAGTGCTCGTGATCGGCGCCGATACGATGAGCAAAATCACCGATTACACCGATCGCACGACGTGCATCCTGTTCGGAGACGGCGCCGGCGCCGTGATGGTGGAGCGGGCGGAGGACGCGGAAGACGACTTCCTGCTCGCCGCCGATTGCGGAGCGGACGGCGCGGGCGGCCATCTCGCCCACCGGGCGGGCCTGGCGAAATCCCTGGACGGCATCGCCTTCAATCCGCACGGATATTTCAGCCAAAACGGGCCGGAAGTGTACCGCTGGGCCGTCCGGACGGTGCCGGCCGGCATGAAGCGGCTGCTCTTGGCGGCGGGCTTGCGGGCGGAAGACATCGACTGGTTTGCTCCGCACAACGCCAACCTGCGGATGATCGAGGCGATTTGCCGGCAGAGCGGGTTTCCGATGGAACGGACCCTTGTCGGCATCGACCGGTACGGCAACACGTCGGCGGCCTCGATTCCCCTCTCCCTCGATCTCGGCGTGCGGGACGGCCGGGTCCGCCAGGGCGACCGGCTGCTCCTGTTCGGCTTCGGCGCCGGTCTCGTCTATGCCGGGGCCGTCATCCGATGGACGCTTTGAACGGCTGCGGCCGGGCGAGGCCGGTTTTCTCGCGTTGGCCGAGGACGGCAACGGCGATGGCGGCCGCGAGCAGGTTGGCGGCTCCGCACATGAGGCCAATGGGCCAGAAGGAACCCGATTGGACGATCTCGGCTGCCGGGCGTGCGCCACCCCCGGCGGCGGCTGCCAGTTTCTCGGCACCGCCGCCACGAGCCAGGTGGTGGCCGAAGCGCTCGGCCTCACCGTGCCGCATGCGGCGCTGGCGCCATCGGGACAGCGAGTCTGGACGAAGATGGCCCGCCAGTCCGCTCGGGCGGTGCTGCACATGATCCGAATCGGGCTGACCGTGGACCGGATCGTGACCGACGCGGCGATCCGCAACGCGATGGCGGTGCACGCCGCCTTCGGCGGCTCCACCAATCTGCTCCTGCATCTGCCCGCCGTGTCCCACGCCGCCGGCAGGCGCGTGCCGGACGTGTCCGACTGGGCGGAAGTGAACCGGAGCGTGCCGCGCCTCGTCAGCGTGCTGCCCAACGGTCCGGTTCCCCATCCGACCGTGCGCGTGTTCCTGGCGGGGGGCGTGCCGGAAGTGATGCTCCATCTCAGGCGGCTCGGCCTTCTCGACGAACGGGCGCTGACCGCGACCGGCGAGACGGTGGGCGCCGTGCTGGACTGGTGGGAGTCGTCGGAACGCCGCCATCGCATGAGACGGCATCTGCTGGAGCAAGACGGCGTCGATCCGGACACGGTCATCTTCCCGCCGGACCGGGCGCGCGCCGCCGGGCTGGCGTCCACCATGGCGTTCCCGACCGGGAACATCGCGCCGGAAGGGTCCGTCGTCAAGACGGCGGCCATCGATCCCGCACAGGTGGATGAAGACGGCGTGTACCGCCACCTCGGCCGGGCGAAGGTGTTCACCTCCGAACGGGCGGCGATCCGCGCGATCAAGGACGGGCGGATCGCGGGCGGCGACATCCTCGTGATGATGGGCGGCGGGCCCTCGGGCACGGGCATGGAGGAAACGTACCAGCTGACGTCGGCGCTTCGGCACTTGCCGTTCGGCGGCAAAGTGTCGCTCATCACCGACGCCCGGTTTTCCGGCGTGTCCACCGGCGCCTGCATCGGCCACGTCGGCCCGGAGGCGCTGGCCGGCGGGCCCGTCGGCCGGCTCAGGGACGGCGACTGGATCGACATCCGCATCGATCTGCGCCGGCTGGAAGGCCGCATCGACATGGTCGGTGACGGCGAAAACCCGGTTTCCCCGGCGGAAGGCGCCCGCATCCTCGCGCAGCGCGATCCCCATCCGGATCTGGCCGCCGATCCCGCGTTGCCGGACGACACGCGGCTGTGGGCCGCCCTCCAGGCGGCCGGCGGCGGCACGTGGCGAGGCTGCGTCTACGACGTCGACCGGATCGTGCGGCTGCTGGAGGCGGGACGGAAAGCGCTGGAAGGTGCACATTCCGGCAGAGAGGAGGTCGTTTGATGGCCGTCATTCGCAATCCCGTGCTGCGGGGCTTCAATCCCGACCCGTCCATCCTGCGCGCGGGCGACGACTATTACATCGCCACGTCCACGTTCGAATGGTTTCCCGGCGTGCAGATTCACCATTCCCGCGATCTGCGCCACTGGCGGCTGGCGGCGAGGCCGCTTGTTCGCAAAAGCCGGCTGTCGCTCAAAGCCTGCCCGGGGTATCTGAGGCTGAAGGGCCGGGAGTCGCTGGGCTCGAAGCACCGGCAAAGCCTGATCGCCCGGCGCCAGCAGGCTTTCCGCGCGGAAGCGGAAACGGCCCTCGAATTCGAGCCGGAGACGTTTCAGCAAATGGCCGGGCTCGTCTATTACCTACAACACGAACAATTTCTACTACCTGCACGTCAGCCGCGACGAAGAGGCGGGCAAATCGCTGCGGATCATGAGCCGCGACCGCGGCCTTCACGCCGATTTTGACTACTTTGCATATCGCGAAAACGACTCCGCATGAGCGAACGACCATCCGGTGAGGGTGAATCACATGATCAGCCTGAGAGTGGCAAAAACCGAAAACGGCCTGGTGCGCGGGCTGCCGGCCGCCGATCCGCGCATCACCAGCTTCAAGGGCATCCCGTATGCCGCCCCGCCCGTCGGGGAAAACCGCTGGCGGCCGCCGCAGCCGGCCCGGGATTGGGACGGCATGCTCGAAGCGGGCGCTGGCCAGCGGCGGATTTTGGGGCACCGCCATCGACGGGCGGTTCTGCGCGGATCATCCGTTCGACCTTCTCGTGCAAAACCGGCGGCCGGACGTGCCGATTTTGTGGGGCCACACGTCGTCGGAATTTTTCCAGTCGCCGCAAGCGGAAACGCCGGAGGAGTTGCGCAGGCTGGCCGCCGAACGGTTCGGCGGGGACGCCGATGCGTTTCTGCGGCTGTGCGGCGCCGATGCGGGCGACGTGAAGGAGGCCGTGCGGCGGGCTTCCGTCAGCGGCATCGAATACGCCATCCGCGTGGCGTCCCGGGCCCGTGCCGAGTCGGGAGCGTCCGCGCCGCTGTACTACTACGTGTTCGACGCGGACATCCCCGGCTGGGACAATCCCGGCACGTTCCATTCGGTCGATCTGTGGTTTTTCTTCGAAACGCTGGCCAAATGCTGGCGCCCGTTCGTCGGCAGGCACTACGACCTGGCGCGGCAGATGTGCAACTATTGGGCCCATTACATCCGTTCCGGCGATCCGAACGGCCCGGATTCGACGGGCGAGCCGCTGCCGCGGTGGGAACCGTACACCGAAGACGCCCCGTACAAAATGGTGTTCGCCGACGGGGCGGCGTTCGTCCGGGAAGGACCGTCCGACGTCATGGCCTTCCTCGTGGATCAATATTTCAAGCAGAGACGGTAGAACCGGGCGGATCCGGGTTTGGCGGACGCCGGGCATCATCCGATGCCCGGCGTTTCTTCGTCCAGCATGCCGTACTTGAGCCGCAGCAGGTCGACGGCGCGGTCCGCATCTTCCGGCGACGCGATCCGGAAGGAAACCCAGCCGGAATCCGGGAGGATGTGATGGGGCTCTGCCCGCCCGGCGGCGACCAGTTCGTCGCGGACCGCTTTCGGGAAGGGGATGTCGACGAGACGGCCGCCGTGCAGATGGCCGATTTCCCGGTTGCCGTACCGGAATTCGAGGCCGCCGAACCGGTGCGGCCGGCAGGTGACGCCCGGCCAGGAAAGCACCTTTTCGGCGATGATGTCGACGGCTTTCCGGTTCACGCGGGATCCCTCCTTTGCGGATGTTTCCGGGGCTCCCTGAAGACGGACAGATAGACGGCCAAAATCGCGGCGTGGACGGCGGCCAGCACGAGATACACGTTGCTGTACAGGGTGCTTTCCGCGCCGGCATGCAACGGATTCCAGCCGTCGGCGGCGCGCCATTCCACCGCGAGGCCGTACAGGCTGACGGCGATGCCCTGGGCGATGAAATTGAGCATCGAAAACAGCCCCATGCCGACGCCAACCTGCCCTTCGGGCAGCGAGCGGGAAACCGTGTTGCCCATGGCCACGCCGATGAACGATTGTCCGACCTGGCCGGGAACGAGAAATGCCGCGATCCAGAACGGGGGCGCGCCGGCAAAGGCGGACAGCAGGAAAAAGCAGGCCATGAGGGACAGGGAGGCGATCCGGAACAGGAACGGGTTGCCTTTCCCGTCGGCGAGTTTCCCGCCTTTTCTTCCCAACAGGGCGGCCGCGAGGGCGGCGGGCACCATGGCGAAGCCGATCCGGTCGGCGGCGAGCCCGTGAACGTCGGACATGAGCTTCGGCGTCAGCACGAACAGGGAAATGCCGACGGCGTGGAGGAGGAACGACAGCACGAGGGCAAGGGCGTACCGCCCGTTCCGGAAGAGCGCCGGCCGGATGAACGGGTGCCGGGCGGCGCGGATGCGCAGGATGAACAGCGCCAGGACCGCAAGTCCGCAAACGGCGAGTGCGCCGCTCCGGTTGGCGGTGCCGACGAGCAGCAGGCCGACGGTGACGGCCAGCAGCCCGCCGCCAAGCCAGTCGAACGCCTCGGACGAGCGCGGCTTTTCATGGGCCAGAAGCCGGCGGAAAAACGGGAGCAACGCCAGGACGAGAAGCGGCGGCGCGAACAGCCAGCGCCAATGGGCCGCGCTGACGATGAGGGCGGATACGACGGGCGCCAGGGCGCTGCCGAGGGCCACGCCGACGGCGGACATCGCCATCGCCCGGCCGCGCCGTTCGGGCGGGAAAAACCGCGCCGGCACGATCATCGCCATGGCGGGGATGCAGGACGCGCCGGCCGATTGCAGGCACCGCCCGATCAGCGCGGTCCAGAACGACGCGGCGGTCAGGCCAACCAGGGAACCGGCGGCGAACAGCACGAGCGCGACCGTCAGCACGTTTCCGAGCCGGAACCGGTCCGCCAGTTTGCCGTACGTCACCGTGCCGAAGGCGTACAGGACGGTGTAGGCGGAGGCGAGCCAGCCGGCCTGCCCATAGGACAGGCCGAACTCCTCGCTGATTTGCGGCAGCACGATGTTGAACATGAGCGCGTTCATCGAGGACAGCGTGACGGTGAACATGAGCAGGCGCATCAATGCCGGTCCGTTGCCGGTTTCCTTTTCGGCAAGTTGTGCGGTCATGGACAACGCTCCTTTTCCGGAATATAAGCAAGTACTTGCTTACATCATGCCCAAAAAAATCACGGGCTGATCCCCCGTACAAACCACGACACGCTTTCTTCGATGAAATCGTCGACCGCCGCGTCCGGCCCCGTCGTTTCTCCCAGCTTGCTGATGAAGGCCCCGTAGTTCATCCACATGAAAGACAGGGCCGCCAGATCGGGCCGGACCGATGGAAGGATGTGCCCCCGTTCCGCCATGCCGGACAAGTAATCGGCGAGCAGCCGCAGGAGCCGCTGCGGATGCCGAATCGCCCGCTCGTGCACCCGGTCGGGCAGGTTGTCGCCCTCTTTCAGCACGATCCGGATCAGGTTGCGGTTCCGGTTCATGAGTTGATGATACGTCCGGCTGATGAGCAGCAGGTCGTCCCGCAGCCGGCCGCTCAGTCCTTCCCGGAACAGCCTCTCCATTTCGTCTCCGTAATGGAACCGGTCGAAGGCGGCTTCCAGCAGCTTCTGTTTGCTGCCGAAATGGCGGAACAGCGTCACTTCGTTGACTCCGGCGCGCGCGGCGATGTCTTTGGTGGTGGCGGCGTGGTAGCCCCTCTCCGCCATGAGGTCGACGGCGGCCTGCAGCAGCCGGTCGGCGGTGCCGGGCAGCCGGCCGGAACGGTGTTCTTGATCCATGGGGGCCCTCCCGTTCTGTAAGCAAGTGCTCGCTTGCATCCATGATCATATGCCATTTTCCGTGCCATGTCAATCCCGAACGGAGCGGAAGGCCGGCGGCAACCTTGCCTGCGGCTGGACGGGAAAACGTGCCCATATCCGGTTTTGATATGGTATGCGGATGGATATTGAAGGCGCAACTTATGGTTTGCCGCCTTGACACGCAACCATATGGTTGCGTATAATCGGACCATGAACGCGGACCTTGATGCCATCTTCAAAGCGCTGGACGATCCGACCCGCCGGCTCATGCTGGACGAACTGGCCGGGCGGGGCGAGATGACGCTGTACGAACTGACGGCGCGCCTCACCATGAACCATCGTCTCGCCGTCTCGCGACAGGCGGTCGCCAAACATCTGGCCATCTTGGTAGACGCCGGTCTCGTGAAATCCGGGAGAAGGGGGAAGTTCCGGGTCTTGTCGTTCCGCCGGGAACCGCTTGCGGCGCTGCAGGCGAAAATCGCAAGCTGGCTGGAGACGGTCCGGTGACCGGCGTCTTTGCCAGACGGCCCGTTTCAGCGGGCCCATTTTGATCCGAAAGGGGAAACGCCGCCATGCCGAAAATCGAGGTCACCGGCATCTTCGTGGACGATCAGGAAAGCGCCGGCCGTCGCCATTCTCGACGACACGCGCGGCAACCTGATCCAGCTCATCCAGCGGCCGTGATCGCATCATGACATGGTTCCTCGTCGGCATGGCGGGAATGATCGGCGTTCTGCTGCGGTACGGCCTTGGCATGGCGGTATGGCAACTGATGCCGCAAACGGCGTTTCCGGCGGGTACGCTGGCGGTCAATCTGATCGGCTGCTTCGCCCTCGGCTCGTTTGCCGGATGGACGGCCAACGGCCGCCTCTCGCCCCGCATCCGCACCGCCGTCAGCACGGGGTTGATCGGCTCCTTCACCACCTATTCCACATTCAGCGTGGAGACGCTGGATCTCATCCGGCAGGGATGGTGGAGCGGCGCGGCGGCCTACGTGGCGGCCAGCGTGCTTGGCGGCCTGTTCCTCGCCCGGCCGGGCGCGGCGGCGGCCGGCGGCGGAAAGGCGGACGGCGGGCATGGTTGAGATGGCGTGTCTTGCGGCCGGCGGCTTCCTGGGCGCCGCGGCCCGGTACGCGGTGAACGTCCTGGCGGCCCGCCGCCCGGGGAAGCTGCCCGCCGGAACGCTGCTGGCAAACGTGTCGGGTTCCTTTCTGCTGGGATGGATCGCCGCGGCCGGACTGGACCGGCTGTGGATGCTGCTGCTCGGAACGGGGTTTTTGGGGGCGTTTACGACCTTTTCCACGTTCGCATCGGAGAGCGTGAACCTTTTTCGGAACAAGGAACGGCGCATGGGCGTTGCGTACACGGGACTGACGCTCCTGGCCGGCATCGGCGCGGCGTGGCTTGGAAGCCGGCTGGGCGCGTGAAGGTCCGGTCCCGCGGGCGCAATTGCGTCTTCCGTCGCTTATGCAAACTTCTCACATTTTGCTAAAATATTAAAAAAATACATCCTTTCACCGGCGTCAAACCGTCGCAACCGGTTCCGGCCCGGCGGCAGCCCTCCGGCCGGCGGTTTGCGATCCGGAAAAACAAGGACGAGGTGCAGTCATGCTTTTCATGCTTTTTTGCCTGGCGGTCGTGATCATCTCCTGGATCGCGTTCCGCATGTTCCACATCCGGCATCCGTTCTCCAAAGGAGTCGCCATCGCGGCCGCGCTGTCGATGCTCTCCACGATCTGTCTGGCGCAAAACTACACGGAAAGCCTCGTTCCGGGCGGCCAGGACGGCATCGCCGTCTCCAACCGGATCGCCTATTGGATCATCGGCGAGGACTTATGGTCCGTGCAGCTGTTCCGCGTGTATTTTGAAAGTTCGATCTACATCACGCTCATGCTGATCGTGCTCTATCCCGTCGTGCTCGTGCTCGAGACGAGGCTGTCTTCGGGCGTCAGGAAGCTCGAAGGCCGAGACGTGCGCGACGATGCCGGTCCTGTCCTGAATCCGGAGCGGCAACTTTGATTGCGGTTCGCCGGCATGCCGGCGCGGCGCCTGCGGCCGTGCCGGAACCCGGACGGTTTCCGGCAACCCGCCGGACCAAAAAAGCGGCGGCCATCCGGCCGCCCGGACCGCTGCGGGGCTCGCAACCCGCGCGGTTTCTTTTTTTCCGGAAACCTACAAAATCAAGAGCAGCACCGCCACCGCCGCCGCGACGTACATCCACAGACCGGGATCTTTCGAACAGGCCGGCAGCCTTTTCATTTTCCGTCACCCCGTGCCTTCGGTTTTCCATGCTCCGCATGATCGCGTGCCGATCCTTCTTCTGCATTCTATTATACGCGAAAAAGGTCCGGCGCGGTTTCATGCCGCCAATCGCCGGGTTCAGAAATGATACGGGGCGAAATAATCGAGCAGAAACGCCACCGGCACGGAGAGCAAGGCGGAGATCGCCAGCTGCCGGGGATTCCGGTAGAAGACCGCGCAGGCCGCCGCGTACATGACCAGCTCTTCGGCGTATACCAGCCAAATCCGGAAGCCGCCGTGAATCTGGAACCCGATCGCCATATCGAGCAAGAGCCCCGCAGGCAGCGCCGGGAGGAACCAGGCAAGGCGTTCGTTGTTTTTCGCCAGCCAGACCACGGCCGCCGCCGCCGGGGACAGGAGGGCCGCCGCGCCCCAGAACAGGAAATATTTCAATGGGAAGAAGCCGAACAGCCAGGCCGAATACGCATAGTAGCTGACCAGCATGCCGGCGAAAAACAGGAACGTGCAGATCGCCGATCTCGCCATCGTTTTTCCGTTGGCGGCGATCAGGATGGCGAACAGCACCCAGACGCCGGGCCGCGTGAACAGATCCGCCAGATGGTGCAGCGCCGCCGTCTGCCAGCTGCCGTCCACCGCAACGGTGTCCAGATATTTGGCCAGGAGGCCGAGCAGGGCGCCAAACAGCAGGCAGAGCCCCGTGTCGGGCTGCCTGAAGGCGTTGCCGATTGAACGAACGTCCATGGTTCACCCCGTTGATGATTCATGCAATCTATAATATATCATTTTAATTGATATGTGTAAAATTTGGAACGAAAAAGGAAATCGATTTGGCGCCATTGACAACGACCGGCGGCGGGAGTAACGTCGAAGGAGATGGCGGGGCGCATCATCGGGCCGGGAAGCGCACGGGAACGGACCGCGTGGCGCCCTCCGAAATTCGGGAGGCATTGATGATGGACTTGAAGCTGTCGGGCAACTGGAGGCTGCAATGGTTCGAGCCGGGCCAGCGGCCGCCGCTGGAGATCGCGTCGCCGTCGTTCGTCGACGACCGGTTCTGGATGGAAGCGCGGGTGCCGGGGGACGTCCATTCCGCGCTGGTGGAAAAAAGGGTGATCGACGATCCCTTCGTCGGCCACAACGATCTGAAATGCCGGTGGGTGGAGGACAAGGAATGGTGGTACCGCACCGCGTTCGTCCTGGATGAAGAGCCGGACGGGGACGAAACGGCGGAGCTGCGGTTCGAAGGACTCGACACGTTTGCCACGGTGTATCTGAACGGCCTCGAAATCGGCAGCGCGGAAAACATGCTGGTGGAACACGTCTTCGACGTCACCGGCCTGCTGCAGCGGGGCCAAAACGTGCTGGCGGTCCGGTTCGATCCGGTTCGCCTGCGGGTGAAGGACAAGGAGAAAAATTACTGGTGCGGTTTTGAAAAGGACCGGATCTGGACGCGCAAGGCCGCCATGAATTTCGGCTGGGACTGGGGGCCGCGGCTTGTCACGGCCGGCATCTGGAAGGACGTGTCCCTTCGCACCTGGCGAAAGGCGCGCCTGTTCTCCGTGTTTCCGCGGACGGTGTCCGCGTCGGAGGAGCGGGCCGTCGTGGCGGTGGACGCGGAAGTGCTGCGCCGGATGGATGGCGGCGGGCCGCTGGAAGTGGACGTGCGCCTGACGGGAGACGGCCGGACATTCACGGCGAAGGCGGTGCTGGCGGCGGCCGGCCGGTCGGCGCCATCCGGCGGCCCGCAAGACGTCGGCGCCGGAAGCGGACAGACCGGCGCCGGGACCGGACATGCCGGCGGCGGGACGGGCGATGCCGGCATCGGGGACGCCGGGGCCGGCTTCGGCCGGACGCTGCAGACGTGTTCGGTCGTGCTGGAAGTGGACCGGCCGAGATTGTGGTGGACCCACGACGTGGGCGAGCCGTTCCTGTACCGGCTGGACGTGACGCTGAAGGATGCGGACGGCGGCGTCCTCGACCGGCAGACGCATCTCGTTGGCATCCGGGAACTCGTGCTGGAAACGAAGCACGAAAGCGGGGAAAACCTGTTCTGCTTCCGCCTCAACGGCGTCCGGCTGTTCGCCAAGGGCGCCAACTGGATCCCCGTGCACAGTTTCATCGGAGCGGCGGAGGACGCCCGGTACGAAAAGCTGCTTCGGCTCGCGCGGGACGCCGGCATGAACATGCTGCGCGTTTGGGGCGGCGGCATCTACGAGAAGGACGTGTTCTACCGCGAGTGCGACCGGCTCGGCATCCTCGTGTGGCAGGACTTCATGTTCGCCAACGCCCTGTACCCGGACTACAACCGCAACTTCATGGACAACGTGCGCGACGAAGTCGCCAAGGCGATCCGGCGGCTGCGCAAGCACGCGTGCCTCGCCCTCTGGTGCGGCAACAACGAAATCGACTGGCTGTATGAAAAGGAACTGGCGGCCGGCAGGGCCAACGCGCCGCTTTACGGCAAGCGGATCTGGCACGAACTCATTCCGTCGATGCTGCGGCAGCTCGACCCGACCCGCCACTACCAGCCGAGCTCGCCCTGGGGCGGCAACGACCACAATTCGATGGAGGCCGGCAACCACCACAACTGGCAGGTGTGGCACGGCAACGTGGAGCCGCGGAAATTCGGGGAACCGCTTGTGCAGGACATCTCGGTCGAAGGCGTGTCGTTCAAAAACTACAAGAAAGACACCTCGCGCTTTTCCAACGAATTCGGCATGCACGCCTCGGCCAACCGGCACACGCTGGCCAAGTACATCCCGGAAGGCGAATTCCGCTGGCAAAGCGGGGAAATGGCGCGCCGCAACAAAGACATCCACCATGAAAAAGGCCTGCTCCTGATGGAAGGCTGCACCGGCGTGCCGCGGGATCTGGACCAGTACATCCGCTATTCGATGCTGACCCAGGCCGAAGGGTTGAAGTACGGCGTCGAGCATTTCCGCCGCCGCAAGCCGTTCACGTCGGGCGCGCTCATCTGGCAGCTGAACGACTGCTGGCCGGGCACCAGCTGGTCGCTGATCGATTATGAGCTGCTGCCCAAGGCGTCGTATTACTACGCGCGGACCTTCTTCGCCCCGGTGGCGGCGACCATCGACCACGATCCCGGCAAACCGGCGGCCGTCTGGCTCGTCAACGACCGGCGGGAAGCCGTGGAAGACGAGCTGCTGCTGGAAGTGAAGACGTTCGAGGGAAAGACGCTGCGGACGGAGGCGATGCGGATCGCCGCCGGGCCGGGCGAGGCGCGGCGGGTGGCGGTTTTTGCCGAAGAAGACCTGCTGAACGGGGGGCGGCCGGAATCGGCGGTCGTCCGGCTCCGGTCGCGCGGCGGCCTGTTCCCGGACAACGTGTATTGCCTGCGGGATTTCAAGGATCTGGCGCTGCCGAAGGCGCGGCTTTCCGTCCGGCGAGATGCCGGCGGATCGGCGATCACGGTGGCCACGGACAACCTGGCGCGCTTCGTCATGCTGGATATCCCCCAGGGGGAAGTGGCATGTTCGGACAACTTTTTCGATCTGTTGCCGGGGGAAAGCCGGACGATCGAACTTCGGCATCTGTCGGGCGAGCCGATCCGGATTCACGACATCCGGGTGTCGGCGGTGAACGGGGACGAGCGTTTGGATTGACGGGACAGCGCCTTGAACCGGACGATTCCGGATCAGGGCGTTTTTCATGTCCGGCCGTTGTCCGACGGGCATTCTTAAATTTTAAAGATTAAAAATAAAGCCTGAATTCAAAAAAAAGACTTGATCGCGTCTGAAAGTCGCATTATACTAGGGCATAGACTGGTATAGACAACTACTCGTGTAAACCTTATCCCGGAGGTTTGCCCATGAGTGAGAACAAGTGGACCATCGACAAAAACAGTGTCATTCCACTTTATCATCAGGTGAAGGAATACATCAAAAGCCAGATTCAAACCGGGACGTACAAGATCAATGAGGCCATTCCTTCAGAACGGGAGTTGTCGGAGCAGTTTGAAATCAATCGGCTGACCGTGCGCCAGGCGATCAACGAGCTGGTCAATGAAGGATTGCTGTTCAGGCGCAGGGGCATCGGCACGTTCGTCTCGTCGCCGAAAATCGAACAGCCGCTGACCCGGCTGACGAATTTTTCGAACGACATGCTGAGCCGGGGCATCGTTCCCGGCGCCAAAGTCGTCTCCATGAAAGTGATTCCGGCGGGCGAATATTTGGCGTCGCGGCTGCAGATCGGCTCCAGGGATGAAGTGCTGGAACTCGTGCGGGTCAGAACCGCCGACGGCGAGCCGATGGCCCTGGAAAGAAGCTATCTTGTTTACGGGCACACCAAAGAACTTTACGGCATGAACATGGAAGACAAATCGCTTTATCAAACAATTGAAAACGTTTGCGGCCTGCGGTTCGCCAGAGCGCTGCAAACCATCGAAATCGCGACGATTCCGCCCGACGATGCCAAATTTCTGGGCATCGACGCAAGGGATCCGGTGATGAAGATCGAGCGGACGACGTTTGCCGAAAACATGGACAGGCCGCTCGAGTTCGTCCGCTCGTATTACAGGGCGGACCGCTACAAATTCATTATCGAAATGAAAATTTAACCTACATTACCTTAACATCCGCGGGAGGTCACAAGCATGAGCCATCATCTGAAGCTGTCGTTTGAAATCTGGCCCAACATGCCCTGAGGACGGCTGGAAATCGCCGGGCCGGCCTGGAACTCGTGGGGCGACAAATCGATCGAATGGTGCATCCGGCGCATCGCATCTTACGGGTATGAAGGTTTCGACGTCGTGTATCCCAAGATCCAGGAGATCCGTCCGCACGAGTATGCCGACGAGGTGAGAAAGATCCGGAAAGCCATGGACGAAACCGGGCTCGTCTTCTCCTCGATCGGCTGCCATACGACGGAGCAAATGGAAAAAGCCGTAAAGTGATCGGGGTAGCTCCGACGGAAAGGCGGGATCCAATGCCCGCCTTTCTTTCAACCTTAAGCGGGAGTGAAACGATGTGGATGCACTGGGGAAAGGGAAATTGTTCAACCGATTGTTGCCATACCTGCTTGTCGCCCCGATTGTGACCTGGCTGGTGTTCACCATCATCATTCCGCTTTTCAGTGTCGTCAGGGAAAGCTTTTACAATACGGGATTCGTGGGGACGAAAGGCGCCTTTGTGGGATTCGAAAATGACAGGGACACCATCTTCTCCTCCCTTTACTGGAGCACGTGGGGAAAAAGCCTGATCTGGGTGCTGGTCAACGCGATCCTGCAATCCATCCTGGCGTTCGGCATCGCGCTCTTGCTGAACAAAAAGAGCCGGTTCGGCGATTTCGCGAGAACGTGGATGATCATCCCGTGGGTCATTCCCACCATTGTCGTGGTGATCATGTGGCAGTGGATCTTCAACGGTTCGTACGGCATTTTCAACCATCTGTTGAAGTCGCTCCACATCATCGATCAGCCGATCAATCTGATCGGCCACAGCTTCTGGTCTTTCCCGACGGTGATGTTCATCAACACGTGGCACTGGTTTCCCTTCATGGCCGTGATCGTCATCGCCGGGATGTCGACCATTTCCGAAGAAATCTATGAGGCCGCCGACATGGACGGCGCCAATGCATGGCAGAAATTTTGGAGAATCACGTTTCCGTCCCTCGGAAAGGTGACGTTTGCGCTCGGCCTGGTTGGAACGCTCTGGTCGTTCAACATTTTCGACACCATTTATTTCCTGACGAGATCGTCGTGCCGGCCGGTTTTGCCCTGTACCGCATGCGGTTTCCCGGCCGGAAACTGATCGGCCGGCTCATTCTGGCGACGTACATTTTTCCCGGCATCCTGCTGCTGGTGCCGGTCTATCAGATGATGGCTTCGCTGGGACTGGTGGATTCGCTGCTCGGCCTGATCGTGATCAACGTGACGTTTTCCGCGCCCTTTTCGGTCTGGCTGATGCACGGGTTTTTCGATTCCGTTCCCCTGGCGCTTGACGAAGCCGCCGCCGTGGACGGAGCGGGCCGGCTGCGAACCCTGAATCAAATCGTCCTTCCGCTGATCATGCCGGGCATCGCCACCATTTCCATTTACGCCTTCATCATGGCCTGGACGGAATTTGCGTTTTCTTCCGTCCTGATCGCGGACGACAAGCTCCGGACGTTGCCCGTCGGGCTCAACGCCATCATGGGCCAGTATACGGTGCGCTGGGGCTGGACCACTGCCGGAGCCGTGCTGGCGCTGCTGCCCGTGGTGATTTTCTTTGCCTTCGTCGGCAAGTATTTCGTGAGAGGGCTCACGCAGGGGGCCGTGAAGTAAGCCTTTGGGGGGAGTGGGTTGTTGATGAAGCCGGACAAGGTTCGAATCGGCCTGATCGATGCCCACATCGAAGTCGTCGGGGAGTCGGCGACGGCGCAATACCGGCTGGCGCATGCGGGATTTTCCATCTGGACGGACCAAGGCATCCAGGTTCCGGACACGACGCTGTGGCCGACCGGGCACGACGGGGTCGGCGGCGCCATCCGGGCCGAACTGGAACATTTCGTCCGCGCCGTCGCCGGCGATGCGCCTTCGCCCGTCATGCCGCTCCATCATGCCGTGCACGCCATTGAAATCGCCGACGGCATCGTGGAAGCCGCTTCGCAAAAACGGGTGGTGGTCCTGCCGTGACCGCCCGAAGCGGCCGGCATGGCGGGATGCTGGTGAGAGCATGAAGAGCAAAAGCGGTTGTGGAAGGGAGATTCACCAATGGGAGAGACGCCAAAGACGATTTCCGAACGGCTGAAGGAGCTGAATCTGGTCATCCCCGACGTGAAGCCGAGATTCCGGTTCGTTCCCGGCGTGCAGGCGGGCAACCTGCTGTTCGTGTCCGGCCAGACGCCGGAAGTCGACGGCGTCATGCAATACGTCGGACGGCTCGGCAGCGATCTGGACATTGAAACCGGGAAGAAAGCGGCCAGACTCGCGGCATTGAATTGCCTGGGGGAAATCCAGGCCGTGCTGGGATCGCTCGACCGGGTGGAACGGATCGTGCGCGTGATCGGCTACGTCCGGTCGGCGGAAAATTTCGGGGAACAGCCGCTGGTGATTGACGGGGCGTCGGAACTTTTGATCGACATCTTTGGCGAGCGGGGCCGTCACGCGCGGGCCGCGCTCGGGACGAGCGAGCTGCCTTTCGGCGCGCCGGTGGAATTGGAAATGATCGTTCAGGTAAAGGAGAATGGGCGGCCATGAAGCTGTGCGACGACGTGTATCTCATCGGCAGCGGCTCGCTCGGGTTCGACTGGACGCATCCGGCGGACTGCAACGTCTATGCCGTCGATACGGGAGACGGCGTCGTGCTGGTGGACAGCGGAACCGGCCTGTCGGCGGATGACCTGCTGGACCATCTGGCCGGACACGGCTTTCGCCCGGATCAGGTCACCCACATCCTGCTCACGCATCTTCACGCCGACCACTCCGGCGGAGCGGCGGCGCTGCGGAAAAAAACGGGCGCCAAAATCGTCGTCCTTGAAGCCGCCGCCCGGGTTTTCGAAGCGGGCCGCGAAGAGGACATTGAACTTCCGAGGGCCCGCCGGGCCGGCTATTATCCGGAAGATTACCGGTGGCAAGGCTGCAAGGCCGATGTGGAGCTTCATGACAGGGACATCATGCAAATCGGCGAATTCAGTTCCAGGCGCTGCACACGCCCGGCCATTCTTCTTTCGACACCTGCTTTTACATTCCCGACCGGACGTCGCCCATGCTTTTCAGCGGGGACACCGTCATGTACGGGGGAAAAATTTCGCTGCTGAACACGGCGGATTTTTCGCTGGGCCGTTTGGCGAACAGCATCGAAACGCTGTCGCGTTTGTCGCTGGAACGATTGTTTCCCGGTCACGGACAGCCGGCATTGAACCGCGCATCCCAGCACATTGGCAAAGCCCATCGCATTTTCAGCAACATGGGTGTGCCGGAGAGCATCGTGTGAATCCGACCATTTCAAAAAGCCGGGGAGATGAGGAAACATCATGTTGGCACAGGACTACTTCAACCAGTTGACCAAGGTCATGCAAAACATCAAACAGCACGAGATGGCATCCATTCGGCAGGCCGCCTCCTGGATCGCCGAATCGGTGGCCCAGGACGGCCTCGTCCATCTGTTCGGTTGTGGCCATTCCCACTTGCTGGCTGAAGATATCTTTTACCGCGCGGGCGGTCTGGTGCCGGTGAACGCGATCCTGGAAAGCAGCCTCATGCTGCACGAAGGAGCCGTCAAAAGTTCGAAGGTTGAACGGCTCCCCGGTTACGCGGAACTGATTCTGGACAATTACACGGTCAAACCGGGCGAAGTGATGATCATCATATCGAATTCGGGCATCAACAGCCTGCCCGTCGAAATGGCCATGGCGGCCAAAGCGAAAGGATTGAAGGTGGTCGCGGTCAGTTCCGGGGACTACAAAACGGCGGAGTCCCGTCACCCTTCGGGCAAGCGGCTGCGCGACGTGGCCGACCTGGTGATCGACAACCACGTGCCGTTCGGAGATGCGCTTGTCCAGATGCCGGGTTCGACGGTCAAAATCGCATCCGGCTCCACCATTGCGGGAAGTTTGATATTGAACATGATCATGGTGACCGTCGTGGAGCAATTGCTGGCCCGGCAGATCCATCCGCCGGTGTTCATGAGCGGCAACGTTCCGGGAGGGTTCATGCGATGGGGTCGGTGTTCACGGGCGGCCTGGGCGTGGAGTGGGGTTACAAATTGCTGACGGGCAAAGAAAAACTGGGCTCCGAAGATTTTGCGGAAATCAACCGGTTGAGCCGTCAGATGGCGGACATCCCGCCCGGCAGCCGCGGGCTCGTCTTTCTGCCTTTTTTGACCGGAAGCGGCACGCCGCATTTCGATGCCAGGGACAAGGCGTCGTGGCTCGGGCTGTCGACCGGCCAGAGCACCGCCCTGCTGCTGCATTCCGTCATGGAGGGCGTGGCCTACAACATTCGCGAGAACGTGGACGTTTTCGAGCATGACGGGCATGCCGCAAAGCGGATCCATCTCGGTGGCGGCGGGAGCCGCAATCCGGTCTGGTGCCGGATGATCAGCAACGTGCTGGGCCGGGACGTCAGGCTGCTCACGGTCCGCGACGCTTCCGTCGTGGGGGCGGCCATTTTGGCCGGCGCCGGCGTGCGGTTTTTCCCCTCGCTGGAAGAAGCGGCCGGCCGGGCCGTCAAAACGGGCGAGACCTATGCGTGTGACGGGGAGCAATCCGCAAAATACAATCGCCTGTATCAGCAATATCGCGAGGTCTATCCATGTTTGAACGCGTTCTACCGCGAATCCGTTGACGGGTAGGGTGTCGAATGTTCCCGCGAACTGTCCCGCAAAGGCGTCCGGATCGGCTGGGGCACCTACATGAAGGCGGGCGTCGTGCTGACGGTGCCGGTGCTGACGGCCACGTTGGCGGGACTTTATGCATGGTTGCGGATTTTGGCCCGACGGCCCGGCCGGCGGCCGGCAAATCGCTTCGTGATCGGCCATTTCCGGCTCGGATGGCTTGACGTTCCGGCGTGATATAGGTCATAATGGAGGCAGACGCAGCCCACCCGTATGGGACCAAAGCACCACGGGTGGGGTTCTTTTGCTTATATGCGCCGACATCCATCGAAGACGGGAGTACACTTGCCGTGAACAGGGTGTTGACCAGCGAAGAATTGAACCGCATAGCCGGCAAGGTGTTCGAGATGCTCAGCGACGGCGTCCTGGTGACGGATGCCGGCCAGACGATCGTCTACGTGAATCCGACCTTCACCAGGCTGACGGGGTACACGCATGAAGACGTGGTCGGCAAAACGCCCCGTCTGCTCAGTTCCGGACGGCATTCGAAAGATTTCTACAAAAAGATGTGGAAGCAGATCCACAAAACCGGCTCCTGGCAGGGGGAAATCTGGAACCGGAAAAAAAACGGCGACGTGTACGTGGAGGAGCTGACCATCACCCGGGTGACGGACGAGAACGGACGGGTCACCCATTACGTCGGCATTTTCAAGGACATCACCGCGCGCATCAACCGGGAAAACAAGATCCGGCACCTGGCGATGCACGATTTGCTGACGGGGCTGCCGAACCGGCTCCTGCTCCGGCAGCGGCTGGAAGAGGCGATTTCGCATGCGGAGCGGACCGGCACGATGGTCGGCGTCCTGTACATGGATCTGGACCGGTTCAAACGGGTGAACGACAATTTGGGGCACCATGCGGGGGACATTTTGCTGAAGCATGCGGCGGAGCGGATCAAGGAATGCCTGGAGGAAGGCGACACGATCGCCCGCCTCGGCGGCGACGAGCTGGTGGTGCTCCTGCCCGGCCTGAAGCGCAGCGAGGCGTGCGCCGACACGGCCCGGCGCATCCTGCAGCTGTTCGAGAAGCCTTTCCGCATCGAGGGGCATGAATTGAACGTGACGTGCAGCATCGGGATCAGCGTGTATCCGGAACATGCGGACAAGGGCGAGGAGCTCGTCCGGCTGGCGGACCACGCGCTGTATGAAGTGAAGAATGCGGGACGGAACGATTTCCGGTTTTATGCCCAGTGACAGGCGCCGTCCGATACATAACCCTCGCCCGTTCCCCATAAAGTGGAAAGGAAGATTTCTGGCATGGGGAGGCGCGCGAGGGTGCAATTTTATTACGGCTATCAAATGCCGCTCAGGGTGCTCGACGAAGCGGAGTTCTGGAAGATGCAGGAAGCGGAGCACACCGTGGTGATCCGGGAAGCGTTCGACGGCCTGGAACCGGGCTTCGTGGATGCGCTCAAGCAATGGGAGCAGGTGCTGAGGGCGACGCACCAGAAAGTGGTCGGCTACATCGAAAGCGTCATCCGCAGCCCGTACGCATACGGCCAGCTGTACCACCAGGTGATGCAGCTGGTTCATTATTGTCTGGAGGAAAGCACGGCCTTCATCGAATGCGTCCGGCGGATCAAGGCCGAAAGCGCGGCGGCGAGGGATAATCCCGTGGCACAGACGATCCTCGATCACATCATCCGCGAATCGGAATACTTCATCGGCATCGCCCGGGTCATTCTGTACGGCCCTGCGGCGATGCATGGACACGGATGAGCGCGGCGCCCGGACGGAAGGTCCGGGCGTTTTTCGCTATAATGGATAAAGCAGCACGGGTGACTTCAGACCGAAAGGAAAGGGATGGCACCATGGCTTCACTTCCGGTATCCGTCCTCAACCTGGCGCCGGTCCGCGAAGGGCAGGGACCGCGCGACGCGATCCGGGCCGCCGTGGAATTGGCGCAGGCCGTCGAACGGATGGGCTACGTCCGCTATTGGATCGCCGAGCACCACAATACGCCGGCCTTGGTCAGCACGGCGACGGTCGTCCTGATCCAGCACGTGCTGGAACGGACGAACACGATCCGCGTCGGCTCCGGCGGCGTGATGCTGCCGAACCATTCGCCGCTCATCGTGGCGGAGCAGTTCGGCACGCTGGCGTTGCTGTATCCCGGACGGGTCGATCTCGGCCTTGGCCGCGCGCCCGGCACCGACATGCGAACGGCCAATGCGATCCGGCGAAACCGCCATGAGGCGGTGTACATGTTTCCGGACGAAGTGCGGGATCTGCTCCGGTATTTCGGACCGCCGGAAGCGCAGTCGGACGTCATCGCCTATCCGGCCGTCGGAACGGGGGTGCCGGTCTACATTCTCGGCTCCACGACGGATTCCGCCGAACTGGCCGCCCATATGGGATTGCCCTATGCGTTCGCGGCGCATTTTGCCCCCGAGCAGATGGAAGCGGCCATCCGGACGTACCGCGGCCTGTTTCGGCCGTCGGCCTATCTGGACCGGCCGTACATGATCGTCTGCCTCAACGTGGTGGCCGCGGAGACGGACGAAGAGGCGCGGCGCGAACTGACGACGCTGCAACAGTTTTTCCTGAACACGCTGCGCGGCACGAACCGGCTGCTGCCGCCGCCGGTGGACGATCCGGACGAGGTCATGTCGCCGATCGAGCGGGCCGCCCTGGAGGCGAGAACCCGCATGCTGCTGTGCGGCAGCCGGGAAACGGTGCAGGCGCAGCTGGCCGCTTTTCTCGACCGGCATGAGGCGGACGAAATCATGGCCGTCACCTACATTTACGATCCGGCCAGGCAGATCCGTTCGTACGAGCTGTTCAAGCAGGCGGCGGACGCCATCCGGCGGTAATGCGGCGTCGGCCGGTTCGTCAGCTGGCGGGACTCTGTGCCCTTCCGCGGCCGTCCTAAGACTCGCCGGCGGTCCCGCACCGGACCGCGGCCGGCCGGGGAATCCGGCGGCCAGCCGCGACCGGCGGGAGTCCGGCCGTTCAATGGCGATGGCGCAAAACTTCCCTGATGAGGGAAGACAGGTTCCGGATCCCCTTTCGCCGGACAACATTGAAGAACAGGGTGGAATGGAGGATCAGAACCAGCTGGAACAACGTGAAGAGAAGCGCGACATCCGGTGCAAACAGGGTGACCGAATGCAAGGGCGTCCCCATGGCGAGGGAAATCGCCGGCGGCAGCGCGAGGCCGATCAGGAGAAGGCACACGCCGAACAAAAACCATTGCGTTTTGCCGATGTCGGACTGCTTGGCGATTCTGGCCAGACGGATACCCGCAACCGGCACCGTTCCCAGGCCGATCACCAGAACGGCCACGAGCGCCCATTGGACGGCATGGCGCTGCCTGGAGGGTTCCGGCGGATCGCCGTTTTGCAGAATGGACCGGATGCCCTTCATGATTTGGGAAACCTGGGCGTCTTCCAGCGCATGGTATTTGTTCGTCAGCAGCACCGCGCCGATGTTTCGCCACCGTTGCGCGGCGGCGGGCCGCTGTGCTACACTGTGGATAGCAAAGCATGAGAGGTGATCCGGAACATGCGCTTTCTTGCCTGAGAGCGTCCATGAATGAAACCGATCCGTTTTGTTCATTCGGACTCGAGATTCGCTCGCAGCTCGGCAAGAAAGTTGCATTTGTTCCGCCATGCCCATATCCGGATGTTCCGGCTTCGCGCCAGCCGACCGTGTTCGGTGCGCTCGCGGCCGGGCGTGTTTCATGTTTGGAACGGCAAACCGCGGAAAAGGCAACTTTCTTGCGGTTTGCCTTTTTTTCATCCGGGGAGGGATGTGTGCATGGCTTTGATCCACGTTTCCAACCTCACGTTCGCGTATGAAGGCAGTTCCGATCCCGTTTTTGAGAACGTCAATCTCCGGCTCGACACGGACTGGAAACTGGGCTTCACGGGGCGAAACGGCCGGGGCAAAACGACCTTCCTCCACCTGCTCATGGGGAAGTACGAATACGGCGGCACCATTTCGACGAGCGTGTCGTTCGACTATTTTCCGTTTCCGGTGGCGGACCGGGAGGCGATGACGCTGGAAGTGGCGGAAGGCATCGTGCCGCACGCCGAAACCTGGCGGCTTTTGCGGGAGCTGAACTTGCTGGGCGTTTCGGATGATGCGCTGTACCGGCCGTTTTCCACGCTGTCCGGCGGGGAGCAGACGAAAGTGCTGCTGGCGGCCCTTTTTCTGAAAGAGGACAACGTGCTGCTCATCGACGAACCGACGAATCATCTGGACATGGCGGCCCGGCAGGCGGTGAGCGATTATTTGAGGAGCAAAAAAGGGTTCATTCTCGTCTCCCACGACCGGGCGTTTCTCGACAACTGCATCGACCACATCATGGTCATCAACCGGACGAACATCGAGGTGCACAAGGGGAACTTTTCCGCCTGGTGGGAAAACAAGCGGCGGGAAGACGAGCGGGAGCTGGCGGAAAACGAACGGCTGAAAAAGGAGATCCGCCGGCTGTCGGAGGCGGCGCGGCGGACGGGCGTATGGGCGGACAGGGTGGAGCGGTCCAAAATCGGGGCGACGGACAAAGGGTACGTCGGCCACAAGGCGGCCAAAATGATGAAGCGGTCCAAATCAGATCGAGGAGCTGCTGCTCGAGCACCGGCCGACGATGGTGTTTGTGGAGCACGACCGGGCGTTTTGCGAGCGGATTGCAACGAAGACGGTGGAGCTGGGGGACGGCCGGGACGCCGGGGGACGCCGTTGAGGACCGGCCGCCGCCCGGCGCGCGAATACGGCAAACGGCGCCGGATTTTGCTACAATGCCTTATGGAAACGCATCTTTTCACGCTTTGAAAAAGGAGCATCCTTCCGTGCGCATCATCTGGTTTGTGCTGTTCCTGGGCATCTACGGCCTGCTGTCGTTTCTGCTGGGCTGGAGCATCAAAACGTGGCTCGCCGCCCTGGACGCGTTCCGGTGGGAGCCGCTGTATTGGGCGGTCTTTGTCGCCGTGGCGGCAAGTCCGGTCATCGGCCGGCTGCACCGGTTTTTGAGGCCGTTCACGGTCGTCGGGAATGTGTACTTTTTTGTTTTTGAATACGGGCTGCTGTTCAGTCTGGCCGGTGCGCTGCTCGTCCGGCTGACGGCCCTCGGCGCGGGGACCGCCGGGAGCGCGGCCGCCCTCCTTCTCGCCGTGCTGGCGGCCGTCGGCTTCCGCAACGCCCATTCGCCGGTGAAGCGGCGGCTCGTGCTGCATGTGGACAAGCCGGGCCGAAAGGGGAAGCTGCGCATCGCGCTGGCCTCGGATTTTCACCTGGGCGTCATGTCGAGCCGGCGCCACCTGCGAAAGTTTGTGGACGGCGTCAATGCGGCGAAGCCCGACCTCGTCCTGCTGGCCGGCGACATCGTGGATGACGACGCCCACTGGTTCGTTCGCCGGAAGATGGGAGACATCCTGGGGCGGCTGGATGCGCGGCACGGGGTGTACGGCATTCTCGGCAACCACGAATATTACGGCGGACAGATCCCGGCGGTGACGGAGGAACTGGCCAAGGCGGGCATCCGCGTCCTGCGGGACGAGACGGTGCTGGTGGACGGCTGGATCCGCCTGACCGGCCGGGAGGACGTCACGAACAAAAACCGGAAGACGCTGGCGGATCTGAAGCGGGAGGCGGGGCTTTCGGAAAACCCGGCATCGCCGCCTCTCTGGATCGTGATGAACCATACGCCGGACGATCTGAAGACGCCCGCTGAAGCGGGGGTGGACCTGCACGTGTCCGGGCACACCCACCGCGGGCAGCTGTGGCCGAACCATTGGCTCACCCGGCGGATTTTTGAACTGGATTACGGCTACAGGAAAAAGAACGGCATGCACGCCGTCGTCTCCAGCGGGTACGGGTTTTGGGGGCCGCCGTTCCGCACCAATTCGCGGTCGGAATGGTGGGACATCGTGCTGGTGTTCGTGCCGGGAGAAGCGGCTTCTGCGGCCGAACCGGCCGGTCGGACGGCCGGCGGGTTCTCGGGCGGTTTGGCGGATGCGAAACGGAAAGCCGTGGTGGCCGGCGCGACGGGGCTGGTCGGCATGGAACTGGTCCGGCAGCTGCTGGAGGACGACGCCTACGAATCGGTGACGGCCCTCGTCCGGCGGCAAACGGGGCTTGCGCATCCGAAGCTGAAGGAAGTGTTTGTGGACTATCGGAACCTGGCAAACGTTTGCCGGGAGATGGCGGAAGAGGCCCGGATCCCGGCGGCCGATCGGGCCGTTCGGGAAGAAGCGCATGTTTCGCAGCTGCCCGATCTCGCCGGAGCGGACGTGTTTTGCGCCCTCGGCACGACGATCCGAAAAGCCGGCTCGCAGGCGGCCTTCCGGGAAGTGGACGTGGAGTACCCGCTGGCGCTGGGCCGGCTGGCCCTTGCCCAAGGGGCGGCATCCTTCCTGATCGTCACGTCCCTCGGCGCGAATCCGGCGTCCCCCATCTTCTATTCCCGCGCCAAAGGGGACGTGGAAGACGCGCTGCGGGAACTGCCGCTGCCGGCGCTCCACCTGTTCCGTCCGTCGCTGCTGCTCGGCAAGCGGGAGGAGTTCCGGCTTGGCGAGTGGCTGGCCGCCAAGATCCTGCCCGGGCTGTCGCCCCTGCTCGGCAACTATCGGCCCGTCCATGCGCGCACCGTCGCGGCGGCGATGATCCGGGCGGCGAAATCGGGCGAACGCGGCATCCATGTGCACGAATCCCGCCAGATTCGGGAAATGGGGAAAGCGGGATCATGAACCGGGGCTGGCTGTACGTGGTGGTCGGCGCCGTTTTCGAAGTGGGTTGGGTCGTCGGGTTCAAGCACGCCCGCGGCCCGCTGGCGTGGGCGGGGACGGTCGCGGCGGTGGTGCTGTCTTTCGTGTACCTCGTGCGGGCGGCCGCCCGCATGCCGGCGGGAACCGCCTATGCCGCGTTCACCGGCCTCGGCACGCTGGGCACGGTGCTGGTGGAAATGGTTGTGTTCGGGGAACCTTTTCGCCTGGTGAAAATGCTGCTGATCGCGCTGCTCCTCGCCGGCGTCATCGGCCTCAAGACGGTGACCGGGAACGCCCGGGAACCGGCAGCGTCAGCCGCGGAGAGGCTGCGGGAGCGATCGGCGGACGGGCTTCGCGGGACGGCCGGGGACCAAGACGGGTCCGGTCCGCCGGCCGAACCGGAACCGGGCGGCGGCGCAGACGGAAAACGGGGCGGTGATGCCTGATGGCGTGGGTCGTGCTGGTGCTGGCGGGTCTTTTTGAAACGGTCGGCGTGACCGGCATGAACATGATGAACCGGAAACCGGACGCCAAGTCGGTGGCCGTCTTCGCCGGCGGCTTCCTGCTCAGCTTCGTGCTGCTTTCCATCGCCATGCGCGACCTGCCGATGGGCGTCGCGTATGCGGTGTGGACGGGCATCGGCACCGTCGGTTCGGCGCTCGTCGGCATGTTCGCATACGGCGAGTCCCGCGACTGGCGGCGCCTGCTGTTCATGTCGATGGTCATCTGCGCGGCGGCGGGATTGAAGCTGACGGAATGAACTCAAATTTCCCACCCGTACCAGCCGGCTTTGCGGCTGTCCTTGTGCTTCAGCCACTGTACGGTGTGGCGGATGGCGTGCGCCGCGTGGCCCCGCGTGGAAAACGCATGGTCGGCGTGGGTGATGATTTCCTTGTCGCAAAGGCCGCCTTCCGGCCGCATGCGGAACACTTTTTGATACAGGAAACTGTATTCCGCCGGGATGTCCGGGTCCGACGAGCCGTGGACGAGCAGCACGTCCCCCGCAAAACGCTTCGCTTCGATCAGCGGATGGGCCGCCGACAGCGACCGGAAAAACGAAGCCTGCAGCCGGTAGCCGGCAAACTCCGTTTCGCCTTTCGTGATCGCTTCCTCATACGCTTCCTTGCCGACGATGGACACGATGTCCTGAAAAGGATGCCCCACCGGCGCCCACAGCACCAGATTTTTCACCCTTCTGTCGGCGGCGCCGGTCAGCACGGCGACGGCGCCGCCCAGACTGTGGCCGAGCAGCGTCACGTTGTCCGCATCCGCAACCTCCAGCGTGAGCGCGGCATCCAGCGCCCGCCGCGTCTGTTCGATCCACGACTCCATGCCGGTGGCGCCGTAGTCGCCTTCGCTCTCGCCGCAGCCCGCGCAGTCGAAACGCAGGACGACGAACCCGTTCGCGGCCAGTTCCCTCGCCGCCTTGACGAACAGGCGGTCTTGGCCGATGCGGGAGCCGGCGAACCCGTGGCAGATCACCACCACGGGATGCCGGCGGTCCCCGCCGCTTTCCGCCGGTTCCGGCGCATGCACGGTTGCCGCCAGCCGATATTGTTCATGGGGAATGGCAAAAGGTTTCTCCATGCCGCTCACGCTCCGTTTCTCCGATTGCCGCATCAAAAGGATCACAAAAGGATGCCGCGAGGCCATACTATACAATTCATATTTGAATAGTATGAATTAACCTTCATTCTACTGGCCACGCCATTCATTGTCAACCGAAAACCTTCTGGCCGGTTTGCATCGTCCAATGGACATGAACGACTGGGAACGGGAGGCGCGGCGTGTGGAAGTCTTGCGGATCATGCTGCTGTCGGGCGCCATCGCCCTGCTGGCGTCCGGCGCAGGCTGCCCGGGTGCCGGGATTTCCGGGGAACAGCCGCAAAGGCCGGAACATGGCGGGTCCGCCGCCAATCCGGGCGCATCCGCTTTGCAGGCAGAACGGGTGACCGGTCGGGCGGCGGGCGATCCGGCCCGCGGGGCGGCGGAACCGTTGCCGCCTGACGGCCCCATGGTCCAAGACCGGAAGACGGACAGTCCGTCCATGGTTTCCGATTCGCCCGGTTCGCCGACGTATGCCCGGGTCGAACTGCCCGACGGCCAGGTGCTGGATCCGTGGACGGGGCGGGGCGAATGGATGGGGATGAAGGTGGAAGTGCTGACGATCGGCTATGACGCGGACCTGTCTTTTCATACCGCGGTTTATGGGCATCATGCCGAAGTGGAGGAAGAAGAGGAGATCGTCATCGGAGAGTACCGGGCAACGCTCGCCCATGTCCGGCGAATGCCTCCGGCCGCGGATGAGGGCGGGAAGCCGGTCCATGAAATCTGGCTGTCCGTCACGGAGCCGGACGGGAACCGGCCGGATGCCGGGTTTGCCCATTGTCTGATCGTCCACGCCGGAGAAGACCGGGAAGCGGCGGGGAAGGCGGCAAAGGCGGCGCTGGACCTCGCGGGCGCGTTCCGGCTCGTGCCCTGGAACGAAGGCGCGGAACGGACGGACCGATGATCCCGCATGCCCGGGAACCCATTGGTGCGGATGAACCGTCCGGGTTACAATGATAAAAGGGCAGACCCGATGCCAAGGCAGCGAAACGGGTCTGCATTTTTTCTTATGGAACGGGAGCGTGATGGACATGGTGGATGCGATGATGCGGGCCGTCCGGTTCCATCGCACGGGCGGTCCGGAGGTGCTGGAGCTGGAGCAGGTGCCGAAGCCCGTGCCGGGGGAAGGCGAAGTGCTGGTCCGGGTGATGGCCGCCGGCGTCATTCCTTACGATTGGAAGGTGCGCAAAGGGGTCATCCCGGTGCCGCTGTCGTTTCCGGTCATTGCCGGTTACGCCTTCGCCGGCATCGTGGAAGCGGCCGGGCCGGGCACAAGCGGCGCGGCGCCGGGCGAGCGGGTGTACGGCCGCAGTTCCCGCGGCACGTATGCGGACTATACCGTCGTCAAACCGGCGTCGATGGCCGCCATGCCGAAGTCGCTCGGCTTCATCGAAGCGGCGGCGCTGCAGGGCGGGGCGACCACGGCGTGGCGCGCGGTCATCGACGGCGAAGTGAAAGCGGGCGACCGGGTGCTGATCCACGGGGCGGCGGGCGGCGTCGGGCTGTTCGCCGTCCAGTTTGCCAAGGCCCGGGGCGCCTATGTGTACGGCACCGCCAGCGCGGCGAATCTGGACTATATCCTTTCCATCGGCGTGGATGAAGCGATCGACTATGCGGCGCGGGATTTCGCCGACGTCGTGCGCGACGCCGATTTCGTGCTGGACACGGTGGGCGGCAAGACGCTGGAGCATTCGCTGGAGACGGTGAAGCCCGGCGGCATCCTGCTGTCCATCGTCGGCGAGGTGCCGCCGCATGCGGCCGCCGCCCGCGGCATCCGCGTGAAAACCGTGTCGCCAGCCGGGCGGGAAGATCTGGAGGCCATCGCCCGGATGATCGATGCGGGCGCGGCCAAGCCCGTCATCCAGAAGGTGTTTCCGCTGGAGGAGGCGCGGGAAGCCCACCGGCTGAGCGAAACGGGACACGGGCGGGGACGCATCGTGCTCCGGATCGGCTGACCGGCCGGTCATCCTTGGGAGGATCGCCGGACGAGCCGGAAGGGTTGTACGGGCGAATAGCGAACCAGATGCGGCGCGTGAAAACAGACGGCAGGATTTCCCGGGGTCGGCGGAGAATGACTGGGAATCTTGCGAAACGATGCCGACCGGTCCGGCAAGTCCGGCCACACCCGGGCGGTTTCTTGCAAAAAATGCGCTGGAAAGGGTGAGACGTTCCCGTGGCGCAACTGCTCTACATCGAAGACGAAACGGATATCGGCGAGTGGGTGACGAAAGACCTGACGGAACGGGGCCACAACGTTTTTCCTGGCCGGGTTTCTGGCCTTCTTGCGCAAGGCGTTTTGAGAAATGGCGGAAAAAGGGATCGCGCGGAATCGCTCCGCGCGATCGCGGACGGTTGCGCCGCGGGTGTTGCGAAAAAAACGAAATGTTCGTCACGGCATGAAAAGGGACGGAAACTGCCTCGCGATGCCGTCCGTCATCATGTCGGCCATGGCCAGCGCCTGGCGCTCGATTTCGTCGGACACGGCCACGTTCTGCACGTAATCGCCTTCCAGCCGGAAGGCGATTTCATTTCCCAACAGCCGCAAATGTTCATGCAGCATGGTCCGCCATTCCGCCTCGGACCAGAACGGATTGATCGTGCCCAGAAACCGGGCGATATTGTCGGCGTTTTGGAACCAGCGGGTTCTCGCGCCGGCGGCCGCCTGTTCATCGCCGTCGCGCAATGCGGTCAGCAGTTCGGCGGCGATGGCGAGATGCTGCCGCAGCAGGCCGGCAATTTCTTTCTCCAGTGTATGGGCGAAAAGGAAAGTCGTGATCGCCTCCGACGGCCTTCGTTTCAGCGCACCCGGTGCACCTGCACCGTTTCCAGCGCATGTCCGATGATTTCGAAGGGCACGACGGCCGTTTTTTCCATGCCGTTTGCATAGCGGATGGTAAATGCGACATGGTGGATGCCGCGCGGCAAGCCCCGGTCGATGGACGAAAACCGCTCGTCGTACAGTTCGCCGACGGCGAGTCCCGGCGTTCCGGACGGGACGAGGGAGGTCTCGACCGCCAGCGGGCGCCCGTCGGCTCCCGTCGTTTCCAGTTTCGCCGTGATCCGTTCCCAGGGCGCTTCGTCGTGCCGCGCGTACAGCAGAATCAACTCGCCGGAGTAAAATTGCTTGGGCGCTTCCGCCGTCCGGTGGCCGCGCGCTTCGTGATGGGCCAGCCATTCCGGGGCATGGCCGACGTCCGCTTCCAGGGTGAGGGGCAGCACCTGCACCGTCCGCGTCGTTTCGGCCCGGTCCAGACCGTCCGACACCCGGAGGGTCACCAGGTAATGGCCGGGTTCAAGAAACCGGAAAGACGGATGAACGTCGGCGGACGCATGCAGCAGCGCGCCGTTTGCGTCGCGGATGTGCCATTCGTGCGTCAGCGGATCCCCGTCCGGATCGGTCGACGCATTCCGGAACCGGACCGTGTCGCCTTCCCGGGGCGGCTGGGGCGTCCAGCTGAAGTTCGCGGCCGGCTGCCGGTTTTGCACGACGACCGTCGTCACATATTGGTCCGTCGCCCCTTTGCTGTCCGTCACCACCTGCCGGATCTCCATGACGCCCAGGGAACTGAACGTCTTCGTCCAGGTGCCGCGGCTGGTGCTTTGCAGCGTTTCCGGCGTCCCTTCGGCAAGATTCCGGATGTAGTAAGCGTGCTGCAGGTTGGCCGCCGGCCCGTCTTCCTTGTCCCAGGCCGTGGACGTGATCGTGAACACCGTTCCCCCGTGGCCGGTTGAAGGCGTGACGGTGAAGCCGGCCTTCGGCGGCTCGTTGGGGGGCGCCAGCTGCAGGACGGTCACGGTCTGTTCGTTCCAGTGACTCCATGCGCCGTATTCATCCTTCACCTGCAGCCCGACCCTGTACGTGCCGGCTTCCGCGGGTGCCACGAGCTTCTGCTCCACCCGCTGGCCGGAGGGCGTGACGTAGTAATATCTGCGCTCCAGAATCCCCCGCGTGGCGCGATAGTCGATGCCGGTGTTCTCCGTGCTGTAGTGGGTGTCGCTCAGCCAGCGGTCCGGGTCGTAACTGGTGTCGTTCCAGACCAGGGTGCCGTCGGATGCCGCGGTGATGGTGTATTCGGCCACCGGCCGGCGGTGCACGACAAGCAGCTGCCAGAAATCATTGGAGTCTTTCCGATATTCCGCGAACACATGGCTAGGATACGGATAATCCGGATGGGGATCATCCTGCGCCCGCAGCGTGACCCGATAAAGACCAACCTTGTCAAATTCGGCAACAGGGGTTGTGAACGTTCGTCCGTGCAGGGAGGAGGTGCCCTGATCGTTCAGGAACTTGGGCGTGTGCTCGATCGTCCAGCGATAACGGCCGGCCGGCGGGTCATGTTCCGGATCTTCAAAGGCAATGTTGGTATAGCGCACTTCCGCCTTGGCGTTTCCCTCTTCCCAAATGGCATAGCCGGCCAGCCATTCGACACGCGGTTCGGCCAGCCGTTTTCGGGAAATGCCGGAAAAATCCGCATACGGTTTCGAGGAGAACGGACCGTACGTCCCGGATGCAAAGGTGCCATCCGTCACGTCGAAATACGGAACGCCGCCGACGAAAACCCGGAGCCGGCTGCCCTCGGCCACGATCCGGATCGCGTATTCCCGATCGGCTTGCCAGGAAAAGGCAATGCTGTCCAGCACCGTCCGGCTGCCGCCAACGTATTTGGCCAAAATCAACGTCGCGCCGTCCGTTTCCACCGCGTACCGGTTGCGCGGATCGGCCATCCGGAAGGAAAACCCGGCCGTGTTCGTGTCGGCTTCGGGAAGCGCCAAGCGCATCGTGAACGCGAACTCGGCATTGTCGGCGGAATCGCCCGACACGAACTGGCCGAGATCTGACGGATTGAACAGGGGCTGGCTTGCGGTCGGCGTCCCTTTGGTGATCCAGGGAATCAACGATCGATAATCAATCCATCCGGTCGACGAATCGGGATGGAACGAAAGATACAGCCCGTCGCCAATGTAGAATCCGATGCGCCAAATGGAAGTGGAAGGGTTGGCATATCGCATGCCGCCGCTGTACAGCTCGACATTCCCTCCGGCGCTCCACCGGTGCGTGCCGCCCGGCCCGGACGTGCTTGCATGCCTGGTCACGTTTCCCTCGGCCGTGTAGCTGAACGGCGTTCGGTCAAGGGTGATCCCGGAAACGTAATTTCCGGCGTGATCCACGTAGAAGGTCGATTCATCCGAACGGTATGGCAAGTCCATTGGCCTTGTCGAGCCGTCGGCCATGGAAACCGCCATGTAGCGGGCTTCCATGCCGTTGGGAATGCGCTGGAAATACCGGATCAACAGCTCCTTTTTTGCATGGTTGACGACGATGGGCGCCGCGATGTAATCCTCCGTCATTCGATTGTTGCACCGCACACCATAGGAGCAGACCCAGGATGTATCGTTGTCGCCGATTTGGATGCGCCAGTCGGGCCGGCCGTTGGCCAGATCGATCTTTTCCATGTAGACGCGGCCCATGCCGGTATCGGACATCCCACAGCCGCTGCCCGAACACTCGAGCCTGTAGAGCTGGTACAGGTTCCCGTTTTCATCGGACGCTTTGCCATACAGTTTCCGACTGAACGTCACATTGCCGGCCGATTCCCTGTGCACATCCAGAACGAAACGATCGGCAAGCTCCAGCCGGCGGTTCAGACGCATATAAACATCCGTCTCGGCCGTCCGGACCGCGATGACGAGATCGTCGCCGATGATGAAAAACTCCGGTATTCCGGTCATGCCGGCGACAACAAAGCCGCTTTCAAAGCTGGTGGCGATTTTATCGCCGGAAAGCGCGTCGTAAGTGACGAGTTCCCAAACATATCGTTCGAAGTTTGAGCTTGAAGGCATCGTGATGGTTGAAAACTGATAGATCGTTCGCGGCCCGACTTTGAATGTGGTGTTTCCGACCCCCTCCGGATAAATATTCGTTTTGGCGGATCCGATGTCCAGCAGGGACGGATCGAGCGTCCTCCAATAGTCCGCGTGATATCCCGTCTTGATTTTCAGGACATTGGGGACTTCCCTTCTCGTGTTCTTGTCGCCGGCTTTCAGGATGAAGTCATAAGGACTGCCGTTGTGCCAATGATGCGTGCTGTACGTGCCATGGGTTTCAAAATGGTACGAGCCGATTTTGCTTTTGTTGAGCGCCAGCAGGCTACCGTCCCGCACCAAATACAGGTACTTCGGATTCGTTGCAATGTTTTCGATCCGCTTTCCGGAGCCGGTCCCCCAGCCCGTGTCGTAGGTCAATGCCGCCAATTGGGGATTTGCATTCATGTTTGCCGGCACGGGAAGCGGCTGGGAGTAGGCCGGATCGTTCGTCCTGATGGCCCGATAGGGCGATATTCCGTTGTTGCCATAGCCGTAGTCCTGGAAGATGGCCATGACCGTCCGGTCATTTCCGGTGTCAAACATATGCGTGTTGTAGGTGGACAAATTCTCCATGCCCCTGCCCAGCAGGCCGGCCAGCCGGCCGCTCTCCGCCTGCCAGCGCTGCAACCTGCCCGTGACGGGCGCGGGGGAATTGACATGATAAAGCTGCCACTCGCGAAGGATCGTTTCGGGGTCATGCAGGACGGTTTCGGCGGGTGCCGGCTGCTCGTTTTTCCCTTCGATCCCGAACGATACGCTCGGCGCCAGATTCACCACATCCACCACGATGGCGGAAGTCCCTTCTTTCCCGTAATCCTCCCTGACGGTGACTTCCACTTCATACTTGCCGACGCGGGAAGGGACAAACGATGTGCCGGCCAGGCTGCCGGCGAGCGGCTGCCATGCATCATCATCAAACCCGTTGTTGTTTCGGTCATATCGGATCCGGTACGTCGCGGAAACGATCTTGTCGCTGTCCGGGCTGTAGGATTTGTTGAAAATGTCGATCGCTTGTTCGCGGATAGCCAGCGGATCGGCTTCCAGAACGGCAACGGGCGGTTCGTCGGGCAACACGGTCAAGGTGTGCCTGGCCGGCTGTTTCGATTTCAGGCCCGCGCTGTCGTACACATGCAGCTCGATGATCTCGGTTCCCGGCGTCGTATAGATCTCTTTCCGATTCGTCCATTCGTCGCGGCTGTGGTCGATCGCACGGCCGATCGGGCTGTAGCTTTTCGCCGACGAGAACGGTTTTGGCAACGGCCGCCCCTCTTTGGCTTCGGCCGGTCCGTCGATCACCGGAATCGGGTTTTCGGGAATGACCTCCACGCATGCCCGGCTGGTCGCCTGCAGGCCAAAAGCATCCCGGGCGATGCCGACGGCGCAGAAATGCCCTTCCGTGTCCATGAGCACGTTGTGGAAGCCGTTCGTGTATTGGGAGTACTTGCTCGGCAGCTGCCGCACCCAGCTGTCGGATTGGGAGAAATCGAAGCCGGCGAACATGACGGTATCCCCGTCCGGATCGCTCGGCGGCGGGTCATCGAGCATCACCAGGTCCAGCCGGGTGCCGATGACCACCTTGGTCTGGACGGCGCTGGCCCTCCACTGGCCGGGAATCGTCCAGCCGATCTGGAACGTCGGCGGACTGTTGTTGGCAGGGCTGTTGACCGTGAGCGGTTTGGTGGCGATCCAGCCGCTGTCCACGGTGCCCGTCGGGCAGGCGGCGACGATCCGGATGCTTACGTCATGGACGCCGACGCCGATTACATAGGGATAATCGCTGTACGAATAGGAGACGGAAGCCGTTTGGCTGATGGTGCGGCCGCCGATCCAGGTGTAACCGTCCTTCTGGATCCTGTACTCGTGGTAAAGATAAGTGCACCCGTTTGGAATCACGAAATTTTTCGGCTGCAGGGTGAACGTGTCCCGGAAGTTGATCGTGCTCGAAGGCAGGATGTCAAAGTCGCCGGTGATGTTGTAAACCGGAGTGTCCCGGTTCAAAACCTTGACGGTTGCCGAAACCGATGCGTTGCGTTCAGCAAAGATGGCCGTGATGACCGCATCCGTTTGGGTTTCCTGCATGCCGGTCACCACGCCCGAAGCATTCACCGGCGCCCGGTCCGGCTGCGATGACGACCAGGCCAGCCGGTCATGGGTGACCGGATACTTTTTGATCTGCCCGTTCTGCTTCCAGACGGCCGTCACCGTGAAGGCTTGCGTCTCGCCCACATACATCGTTCTGTGGGGCGGGTCGATCTCGAGGCCCAGGAACTCGTCTTCTTCGATCTCCACCGTACCTTCCCACAACACCCTGACCGGAAACGGGTAGATGTATCCCGGCCGGCCGCCGCAAATGCCGTCGTCCCTGTACCCGCTGACGCCTTTGCCCGAATAGCCGGCAATGATGATTCGGCCATCCTCCGCAATTCGGGGTTGCCCATTGAGATTCTTATCTGCATCTGGATGCATTTCAATCATTACAGGTTTCGGGTTTTTTACTTGTGAAGAAGGATAGGTATTCCCATTTTCATCTTTCCAGTTATTGGTGGGAGGTGCCAATGTCGTGAACGTCGTCACCCATGTTTTTTTGGGCTGGCCGCCGTCGTCATCCGCGTACATCATGCCGTCGATTTCGCTGTACGTGCTCCAATGGCCGTCAATATGCTGGCACCAGCGATAATCCGGATTGTGGTTGGCAAAAGCAGTAACCTTTATGACGACGGTTTTTGCGGATGCAGTTTGAACCAATGGAAATGGAAGCCACGGCGAAAACAGCGAGAAAACAAGCGGAAGAATGAGCGCAAGGGAAACGGATCTCCTAATTGGTTTCGTCATGCTGGATCACCGCGTCCGGGTTTTTCAGCAGTCGCAAACCGTGTCCGCTGATCGCGTTGTTGGTTTGAATGAACAAATCAGTATCAAGGACATATCTTACGACCCTAGAATAATAACCACCAATGACGACTTCGTAGGTTTGACCTTTTTTGACTTTTCGATAGTCTTGGTCATACATGTTCATCTTCTTGTATCCGTAATAGGTGGCCGGCTCGTCACCCCAAAAATTCCCTGAAGGCATCAAATAAGTATCGAAACTGGTGATGTTCAGATCGAAATCCTTTTTGGGAATGACATCCAGGACGGCCGCGACAAGGCCCATCATGTGGAGCTCCGACCAGTGCTCCGGCATGAACGAACGATCCCACAGGAACTTCCGCTCATAAATGCTGGTCTTCTCCCCTTCCAGCGGCAGCACGTAGAGCCGTTTCAGCCTGGCCGTGTACCGCGGGTGCTCGGTGACGATTTTTTCCGGATCGATCCTGCCGCCAAGATCTTCGTCAAGCATCAGATTGGACACGGCGGCGGCGTTCGTGCCGGTTTCCGCCACTTCCTTCAGCTCCTGCAGCCGAAGAACGGTTTCCGGATTGGTCACCCTCGCGTTCAGGAAACTTTCGATCATGACCACCGATTCCGCCCGGGTGGCCGTCCGGTCCAGCCTGATCGTCGCATCGTCATGGTAGCCGTTGACGATGCCAGCGCCGTAGGCCAGGGCGACAAGCGGCAGATCGGCATCCTGGATGTCCCGGAAATCCGTGAACGGCAGATCGCCGTTGTACAGGCCGGAAAACGCCTCGATATAGCCACGGTAACGGTCTTCCCTCGACAGCGAACGGGAAACCAGCCGCATGATTTCCAGCCGGCTGATCGGCTTTTGGAAGTCGGAAAAATCGGATTCCTCCAGGATCCCAACCTCCAGAAGCGCCGCCGCATACGGCTGAAACCACGGGCTGCCGCCCTGCGAATGCGGCAGCTGCAGCGCGTCCACCAGCATCCGCATGAACTCCGCCCGTGTCACAGGCTGGCTCGGCCGAAACGTGCCATCAGGGTAGCCGGAGACGTACCCTTTCTCCACGGCCGTCCGGATGGCGGACGCCGCCCAGTGGCCGGGCGGCACGTCGCGGAACGTGTCCGAATGGCCGGATGCTTCCGCTCCGCCGGTCGCCGCGGCATCCCCGGACATTTCCGAGAAATCCATCCCCGGGTATTCGTCCGCCGCCGAAAGACGCGGACCGGCCATCGCCAGCGCCCCCACGGCAAAAACGCCCGCAAGAAGCAGCAACGAGAACCGTTTCACCGTGCATTCCTCCCGATCAGCAAAAACCGCCCACATCGACGCATGCTGCACAATGTGAGCGGTTCTTCCGCATTTTTCTTCTTTTTCCATCAAAATACCACATGCGCAAACGGCCGGTCAACGGTTTTTTTTTGGACAACGCCATGCCCGCCGTTGTCCGATGCGCAAGCGCAAAGGAGGAGGCGTCGGAGAGACGGCGGGGGCGGCGCGGACGCTGGCGGACATGCGCTGGGCAGCGCGTGGACGGATCACCATTCCAACGGGATGCGCAGCTTGGCCGATCGAAGCGGCAGCCGTTCGGCGCGGCGGCCGCCGCGAACGGCGGCCTTTTTTTCGTGTTCCGCGGTTGAAGGGGGCCGTCCGGTCCCGCTACAATAGGGACGATAGGGCCGGGGCGTTTGCGGGCGGCGCCGCGATCGGCGCATGCCGGAAAGCCGGCAAGGCGGCGGAGGCCGGCGGGAGTTCGGTCACGGCGCGCCGGCAGGCGGCCTTGCGCGGAACCGGCCAATCCAAGCGAGCCAATCCAAAAGCGAAACGGGGAATCATCGGCATGACCGTGTTGATCGGAGCGGTGGAAGCGGGCGGCACCAAATTCGTGTGCGGCATCGGCAACGAGAACGGCGACATTCTGGAACGCGTCAGCTTTCCGACGGAGGCGCCGGACGCGACGCTGAAGCGGACGATCGATTTTTTCCGCGGGCGGCGGGTGGCGGCGATCGGCATCGGGTCGTTCGGGCCGATCGACGTCAACCCGGACAGCCCGACGTACGGGCACGTGACGACGACGCCGAAGCCCGGCTGGAACGGGTTTGATTTTCTCGGCGCGATGAAACGGGAAATCCCGGTGCCGTACGGCTGGGATACGGACGTGAACGCCGCCGTGCTCGGCGAGGCGCGCTGGGGAGCGGCCAGCGGGCTGAAAAACTGTCTCTACTATACCATCGGAACCGGCGTCGGCGTCGGCGTGCTGGCGGAAGGCCGCCTCGTGCACGGCCTCGTCCATCCGGAAGGCGGCCACGTGCCGGTCCGGCGGCATCCGAAAGACGCGTTCGAGGGCAATTGCCCGTACCACGGCGGCGACTGCCTGGAAGGAATGGCGGCCGGTCCGGCCCTCGAGAAGCGGTGGGGCGTGAAAGCCCACCTGCTGCCGCCGGATCACCGGGCCTGGGAGATCGAGGCCCATTACCTGGCCGAGGCCATCGCCGCGGCGGTGCTTCTCCTGTCCCCGCAGAAAGTCATCCTGGGCGGCGGGGTGATGAAGCAGGCCCACCTGTTCCCGATGATCCGCAAGCGGGTGCAGCGGCTGCTGAACGGCTACGTGCAGTCCGCCGCGATTACGGAACGAATCGACGATTACATCGTGCCGCCGGGTCTGGGTGACAACGCCGGCCTGGCGGGCGCGCTGGCGCTCGGGATCGGGGCGCTGGAAGCGCGGGGCGTCTGAGCGCCCGGGCTCCGCTGCACAAGACTTTCGGCAGAAGCCGGAAGTCTTTTTTTTTTCGAATGCTTTTTTTCGGACGGTCGCCCGTTTGCCGTCCGCCCGGCCCATTTTCAGAATCTTTTAAGCTGGCTTTCATGTTTCTTTCACCTGGACTTGCTACAATTCGGAGAGTGGAAATGGAAACGGTCGGGGGGAGACGGATGGACAGACTTCGTGCCAATCTGAAGAACGCGCTGAAAGGATTGGCCGCCGTCGTGCTGCTGGCGATGGTGGGCGCAGGCGTCTGGTTCGGATACCGCCATGCGGCGGATGACCGGCAAACGGTGCAGGCGGCCGTGCAGCGGACGGCGGTGGTGACGCGGGGCAGCCTCGAGGTGACGGTCAGCGGCACCGGCAGCATCGCGCCGGTCCACGAGAGAACGGTGACAGCCGGCGCATCGGGCACGATCGCGGAAGTGCCGGTTGCCGTCGGCGATTTCGTGGAGGCCGGCGACGTCCTGGCCGTATTCGAAGCGGACGACCGCACCAGCCAGATCCGGCTCAAGGAGCTGGAGCTGCAGCGAAGCCGGCTGGATCTGGAGCAGCTGCATGACCAGTTCAAAAGCGCCGGCGAAGACGCCCGGGCCGCAATCCTGCTCAACATCGAACGGCAGAAGCTGAACATCCGGGCGGCGGAAGAAGAGCTGCGGGAGCTTCGGGAAAGCGGCGGTCCGGTCCGGGTAACGGCGCCGATCGGCGGCAAAATCACCGAGCTGTCCGTGGCGGCGGGCGACACCGTCAACGCGAACGCCCAGGTGGCCAAAATCGTCGACTACAGCCGGCTGCAGATCACGGTGCCCATCGACGAGCTGGACATCGTAAACGTGGAAACCGGACAGCCGGCCACCGTCCTCGTGGACGCCTTTCCCGGCGAGACGTTCACCGGCAGGGTGACGGCCATCGCCGACCAGGGCAGCTACTCGAACGGGGTGGCCACCTTCGACGTGACCGTCGAACTGGACGACCCGGGCGCCATCAAGGCGGGCATGTCGGCGGAAGCGAGCATCCGGGTGGCCTTCCGGGAAAACGTCCTGCTCTTGCCGGTGGACGCCGTGCAGTCGGCGGGCGGCCGATATTTCGTCCTGCTGGCGGATGGCGGCGGCCCAACGGGCGGCAGCGGGCCGGCGCTCGACGGTGGCGGCGCGCGGGTCGATGACCGGCAAGGCGGCCGCCGGCAGGGCGGTGCGGCGCCTGGCCGCGCAGCGTTTGGCGATGCGGCCCGGCGCGACGCGTTCCGAGGCAGTGAAGGGGTGGAGCGCGGGGGGCCGGCCGATGCGGGCGAAAACCGGGGACGGACGGGCCGGGCCGGCGCCGCCGCCGGAGCGGCCGATGCGGGCGGCGCCAGGCGGGTGTTCATCGACATCGGCATCAGCAACGAAGATTTCGTCGAAGTCGTTTCCGGCCTGAACGAAGGGGACGTGGTTCTCCTGCCGACCACGGCGAGCGCCTCTTCGGCGAACGCCTTTTCCCAGCGGGAATTTCCGGGGCCGGGCGGTTTTCCGGGCGGCGGCATGATCCCCGGCGCCGGCTTCCCGGGCGGCGGTTTCTCCGGCGGCGGAGGCTTTTCGGGCGGCGGCCGCGGCGGAAGCGGCGGACCGGGAGGCATGCGGTGATGGAAGACCTGATCGTTCTCGACCGGCTGACCAAAACGTATCGGCTGGGCAACGAAACGATCCGCGCGCTGGACGGCATTTCGCTGACGATCCGGCGCGGGGAATTCGTGTGCATCATCGGCCCGTCCGGCTCGGGCAAATCGACGCTGATGAACATGATCGGCCTGCTCGATACGCCCACTTCCGGCAGCTACCGGCTCGACGGAGAGGAAGTGAGCCGCCTTCCGGACAGCCGCCTGGCGGACATCCGCAACCGGAAGATCGGCTTCATTTTTCAGCAGTTCAACCTGCTCCCGAAACTGACGGCCTTCGAGAACGTGGAGCTGCCGCTCATCTACCGGGGCGTGCCCGGCCGGGAGCGGCGGCGGATGGCGATGGAGGCGCTGGAGAAAGTCGGGCTTGGCGACCGCCGCCACCACCGCCCCGGCCAGCTGTCCGGCGGCCAGCAGCAACGGGTGGCCATCGCCCGGGCGCTGGCCGGCAATCCGCCGATCTTGCTGGCCGACGAGCCGACGGGCTCGCTGGACACCCGGACGGGCGGCGAAGTGATGCAGCTGATCCGGGAGCTGAACGAAGAAGGCCATACGATCGTGCTGATCACCCACGACCTGTCCATCGCCAGCCGGGCGCGCCGCATCGTCCATATCCGGGACGGCCGGCTGGCGGAGGAAAGCGGGGTGCCGGCGGGATGATCTTCCAGTCGGTCAAAATGGCGTTCAAAAGCATCCTGGCCAACAAAATGCGCTCCCTCTTGACCATGCTCGGCATCATCATCGGGGTGGCGTCGGTCATCGCGCTGGTCGCCATCGGCCAGGGGACGACGAGAAGGGTGACCGAACAGGTGCAGGGTCTCGGCTCCAACCTGCTGACCGTCAACATCGCCGGCCGCGGCCCGTCCACCTCCCTCGACTACGGACAGGCCATGCGGCTGGCGGACGTCGAGGGCGTCGATCTGGCGGCCCCGGTCGTGTCCCAGAACGCGACGGTGAAGTTCGGCGGCACGAGCGAAAACGTGAACGTGACCGGCACGAACCGGGATTTCCTGGGCGTGCGGCGTTACGAAATGGCGGAAGGCCGGTTCATCGGGGATGTCGACCTGACGTTTCGCCACCGGGTCGCCGTGCTCGGGGCCGAAACCGCCGCGTCCCTGTTCGGCGATGAAAGCCCGCTGGGCCAAACCGTCACCATCAACGGCAACCGGTTCAAAGTGGTCGGCGTGCTCGCCGCGAAAGGCGAATCGTCCGCCGGCAGCAGCGACGAAATCGTCATCATCCCGATCACGACGGGCGAGCGGATGTTCCGCACGGGCGGCGTGCGGACGATCTACCTGACGGTGGAAAACGAACGGGAGGCGTCCGTCGTCCGCGGGCGCGTGGAGCAAGAGCTGGCGGGGATGTTCCGCGGCAACACGAACAGCTACCGGGTGTTCAGCCAGCAGGAGCTGCTCGAGACCGTCTCTTCCGTTTCCGATTCCCTGGCGCTCATGCTGGGTGGCATCGCCGCCATTTCCCTTGTCGTCGGCGGCATCGGGATCATGAACATCATGCTCGTGTCCGTCACCGAGCGGACCCGGGAAATCGGCGTGCGCAAGGCGATCGGGGCGAAGCGGCGGCACATTTTGCTGCAGTTTCTGATCGAGGCGGTGGTGCTGAGCGGCCTTGGCGGGCTCTTCGGCATCGGCGCGGGCATCGGGGCGGCGCTCGGGGCGAAGCGGGCGGCGGGCATGGATGTCGTGTTTTCGACGGACATCATGCTGCTCGCGTTCGGGTTCTCCATGGCCATCGGCATCGTGTTCGGCCTTTTCCCCGCCAACAAGGCGGCCCGGCTGAATCCGATCGAGGCGCTGCGGTTTGAATGAAGGCATGGGAGATTAAAGGATTTGCCCGGCCGGGTCGGGCAAATCTTTTTTTCTGTTCCATTGACAGTCCGTGAATGGACGCGTATACTTGGTCTAGTGATTTAGTAAATAAGTAATTTAGTAAGCGAAAGGTTTTGCCCATCAACCATTCTTCCATGAAAGGAAAGCGACCCATGAAAATCCCGACAACATTGAAACACAAGCCCGTCATCGTCTCGGAAAACTACGGAAACGTGGACGGGCGGTACGCCTATCGCACCGATGCCAAAGGCTTGTCCCTCGGCCTCGCCCAATGGAACGACCGGGGAAGGGTGGACATTTCCGCGAAGGTCTGGCGCCACACCGGCGGCAAGTGGTCCCGGCAATCGGAGGAACTCCCGCTGCACCGGGTGCTGGACCTGGCCATCCTGATCTGCCGCTCCCTGCAATATTTCCAGGACGCCTACCGGCTCGAAAAACTGTACGACCCCGCCCGTCCGCAAATCGACCGGATCGGCCTGCAGGGCGACGCGATGACGGTGGCGGTCTGCACGGACAACGAAAAAATCGACGAGGACATCCGCCTGTTCAGCCAGGCGCTCGCCGAGGACGGCGAACTGCTCGGCGAACGGCTGCGCACGCTGTCCCGCATCCTGAAGGAAATGGGGTATTGACGGACGTGCTGGACAAACAGCGCAAGAAAACCTTGCTGCAACAGTTCAAAGAGATGAAGCCCGACATGGGCATCTTCGCGATCCGCAACCGGGCAAGCGGGAAATGCTGGCTGGCCGTCTCGCAAAACCTGAAGGGCGCCATCAACAGCACCCTGTTCGGGCTCCGTCTCGGCAGCTTCCCCCAGCGGGATTTGCAGCGCGACTGGAAGGAACTTGGCGAAAGCGGGTTTGCGGTGGAAATTTTGGAAACGTTGTCGTACGATAAAGACGAGACCAAAACGGATTACAGCGAAGAATTGGCCATTCTTCGGATGCTCTGGGAAGAACGGCTGGCGAAGGAAGGGACGGTTTTGTATGGATCGGACCGGGAGAAGGGGATCCGCCTGCCGGCGGGGAGAGGATGACCGATGAAGGTTGCGCGGGCTGGCGGACGGCTGGCGGCGGTCATCGCCCTGGCGCTGGCTGTCCTTTTGCTGGCGCCGGCGGAAAGCCGCGCCTGGGTGTGCGGGATGCCGCAGCCGGAAGAAGCGCTGGACCATTCGTCGCACGTGTTTCGCGGCGTATTGGTCAGCGTGCGGACAATCCGGCAAGGGCCGACGACAAAGCAGCTCGGCACGTTCAGGGTGCGGGAATACTGGAAAGGCGACGTGGAGCCGACCATGGAAGTGCGGATCGACATGTGGTTTTCCAATGATCCCATCCGGATGCACGGGGACTATCTGGTCTTTGCGTCAAGGGAGACCTACAGCGGCTGGTTGGCCATTGCCGGCTGCAAATCGGGGCCGTGGGAAACGCGAAAATATCTGGTGGAACCCTATGACGCCCTGCGGGTCTCGTATAACGCCAAGTCGCCGGACATGCCGGCGGCCGCGCCCTGGGTGCCGCTTGCGGCGCTGCTGGCCGTAACCGGCGGGGTCGGCACCGCCAGGCTGGCGGGAACCGGCCGACGGCGCCGTCCTTGAACGCCGGATGCGCGCCGGGATGCCATGCGACAAGAAAGCTTTTGCCGTCCATTGGGGACGGCTGTTTTTTTTCTTGGCCCTTCATTCTGAAGGCAGGTTCATGTCGGATGCCGGATGGCCCGGTTGCCCATGTGGAACAATCCCGTGCCGCCGGCGCGGCCCGCGCCGGCCTGTCCTTCCACGGCCGGTTCGTCGGCGCCGGCTTCCATGTCGCCGTCTCCAGGAACATCCTGGCCGCTATGGCCCAGCACCTGCGTGTGTTCGATTTCCGCCGCTTCCCCGTCGGTCAGCTTCCGGCCGAACGTCCGCTCGAGCCGTTTCTTTTTGTCCGGATCCATGATTCGATCGCTTCCTTGTGTCCTGGATTGGGATTTTGGCGTCCGGTGCCTAATATGTCCTGGGGGAAGTCGGCCTATTCACATTCACAACCCGCCGAAACCGTCTGCTCTTTCAACCAGCATGCTTCTTCTTCGTCGCTCCAAAGAACGATTTTTCCTTCAAAACGGATGAGGCCGGCCATGGGCGGCGTCAACGTCCGGTTGATTTGCGCCGGATCCGGATCGCCTTCGTTTTCACAACGCAAACGATTCGCCCGGCGCGAGCACGACGCCGCGCTGGCCCTGCGCCTGCAGCCGTTCGGCGAACGCCTTCGCGTCCTGGCGGATGGGCGGGAACGTGTTGTAGTGGATCGGAACGACCGCCTTCGCCCGGAGCCAGGCCGCCGCCTGCAGGGCGTCGTCGGGGCCCATGGTGAACAGGTCGCCGATGGGCAGGAACGCCAGGTCGATGTCATGCCGCCTGCCGATCATGTCCATGTCCGAAAACAGCCCCGTGTCGCCGCTGTGCAGCACCGTTTTGCCGTCCCACCGGATGATGAACCCGCCCGGCATGCCGGCATACAGGACCGTGCCGTCTTCCAGGGTGACGGAGGAGCTGTGGAACGCCTGGATCATCTTGGCCGTGGCGAACCCGAGGTCGACCGTTCCGCCGATGTTCATGCCGATCGTTTTGAGGCCTTTCCCTTCAAAGTGGGACGCCAGCTCGAACGTGGCCACGACGGTGGCGCCGTTCTTCCGCGCGATCGTTTCCGTGTCCAGGATATGGTCGCTGTGGCCGTGGGTCAGCAAAATGACGTCGCAGCGAATGTCCTCCGGTTTCGCAACGGCCAGCGGATTGCCGCTCAGAAACGGATCGATCACCACCGATTTTCCGCCGCTTTCCAGCTGGACGCACGAATGGCCGTGATACGTGATGTTCATGCCGGATCCCTCCCGAATGTCATGGCGGCCGGCGCCAAGGGGGCATACGCCCTCCGGCCGGCCGTTTGCCGCAATGGGCTGTCGGGTCAAATGCCCGCGTATAATTCAATTATATAAAAACTGGAAACGATTCCAAAGGGGGTGCCCCGCCATGCCGCGAGACATTGGACGCGGCCGGAAGGATTCCGATATACTTTAGGGCAGGGAGATTTCAGGCCCGCAACCGGAAACCGCCGCTTTGGCGGCTATCCCGACAAGTCAAAAAAAGGACGTGTCTTCCGAACATGGACCATTCCCGCAAACCCGCATGGCGCCGGATCGCCGCGCTCGCCCTCGCAATCGCGCTCGTCGGCGCCATGGCGGCGATCTGGATCGTGGGTTTTCCGGAGATCGACGAAGACCGCATCCGCCGGATGACCGCCGAAGACACCGTTTTGCTTCTTGCCGTGATGCTTGGCGTGATGGTGCTGCAAAACGTGCTGACGGTCATCCCGCTTCTCGCGATCCTCTCCGTCAACGTGGCCCTGTTCGGCCTGGCGGGCGGGCTTTTGTGGAGCTGGATTTCGAGCCTCGCCGGCGCCGCCCTGGCCTACGCCATCGCCCGGCATTGGTTTCGGGAGTTGGTGCTGCGCCGCGTGACGTCCGGATTTCTGAAGAAGATCGAAGAAAGCGGCCACGTGTATCTGTTTCTTCTCCGGGTTTTCCCGTTCGCGCCGTCCAATCTGGTCAACTTTGCCGCGGGCATCAGCGGCATGCCGTTCCGGCGCTACCTGCTGGCCACGGCCGCGGGCAACCTGCTGTTCCAGCTCGCCGTTTCGCTGATTGTGGAAGGGCTTTTGTCCGAAGACGCGGATATGGTCATTTTGACCATTGTCTTTGCCGTCTTGCTGGCGGCCGTTTTCGTCCGGCGAAAGATTCGCGGCAAACGAACGGATGGCGAACCGACCATTAGGGAGTGACGCCTGTGAACGTCGTCAGCATTCTGCTCGGACTCATCCTCGTGTCGAACATCTTTTTTGCCGGGATCGTCATTTTCCGCGAGCGCCGGGAAGCCGAATCGGCATGGGCCTGGCTGCTCGTTCTTTTTTTCATGCCGGTTCTCGGTTTTGCGCTCTACCTCCTGCTCGGTCGGGAACGGCTCCGGCGGCTCCGCCTGTTCGAGTGGGAAGATCTGAACAAGCTCGGGCTCAAGGAGCAGCTGAAGGAACAGTCGGGCCGGATCCGGAAGGGCACGTACCCGTTCCGCAACCCGGAAGCGGCGCGGCACCGGGATCTCGTGCTGATGCATCTGGCGCGCAACCAGTCCCTTTTGACGGAAAACAACGAAGTGGACATTTTCACCGACGGCAAAACGTTGTACGACCGGCTGTTCCGCGACATCGAGGAGGCGAAGGACTACATCCACCTGCAGACGTACATCCTCCGCAACGACCGGCTCGGGCGGCGGCTGATGGCGCTCCTGACGGAAAAGGCAAAGCAGGGGGTCACCGTGCGGCTCCTGTACGACGAGCTGGGCTCCCGCAAGCTGACCGGCCGGTTTTTCCGGGAATTCCGCGCCGCCGGCGGCCAGGCGGAGGCCTTTTTTCCGTCCCGGGTCGGGATCAGCCGTCTCATCAATTTGCGGATCAACTACCGCAACCACCGCAAGCTGGCCGTCATCGACGGGGTGATCGGCTACGTGGGCGGCTTCAACATCGGCGACGAATATCTCGGGCTGAATTCCCGGTTCGGCTACTGGCGGGACACCCACCTCCGCATCCGGGGAGAGGCGGTGTACGCGCTGCAGACCCGGTTCATCCTGGACTGGAACCAGGCAAGCCACCGGCACGACATCGCGTACACGCCGAATCTGTACCCGGAACCGGTCCGGACGGGCCGCGTCGGCATCCAGGTGGTGACCAGCGGACCGGTGTCGCGGGCCGAGCACATCAAAAACGGGTTTCTCCGGATGATCGCCTCCGCCCGCAAGTCGATCCACATTCAAACCCCCTATTTCATTCCCGATTCCAGCGTGCTGGACATGCTGCAGGTGGCGGCCGCCTCCGGAGTGGACGTCCATATCATGATTCCCGACAAGCCGGATCACCCGTTCGTCTACTGGGCCACCATGTACCACGTCGGGGAAATGCTGCGGGCCGGCGCGAACGTGTACCTGTACCGCAACGGGTTTCTCCATGCGAAAACGATCATCGTCGACGGCGAGATCGCGTCCGTCGGCACGGCCAACATGGACAACCGCAGCTTCCGGCTCAATTTCGAAGTGAACGCGTTCCTTTACGACTGTTCCGTCGCCCGCAGGCTGCTGGAGACGTTCCGGGAAGACCTGAACGTGTCCGAGCCGCTGACATGGGAGCGGTATCGGGAGCGGCCTCTCCGCATCCGGTTCAAGGAATCGGTGTGCCGGCTGCTGTCGCCGATCCTCTGACGGTTGTGCATAACGGGCCCGCCTCCAAGCCAAATTACGGATACCCGGGATCCGCGTGCCGCGCGGTCCCAAAAGGGAGGGCATCCAGGCTTGGCGAGATGGGTTTCGGCTCTGTTCAGAAAAAATCGGAGCGGGAAAAACGACAGCCGCGGCAACAAAGGCAACGAATCCGTCACGGACGGCCAGGGACGGACGCCGGAAGACCGGCGGCCGTTTTTTTCGCTTGTCCGCCAGCAGTTCCACGATTGCCACGATCTGGTGCACCGCAGCTACCCGCATCTCGGCGTGGATCTGCTCTACTTCGGCCACCTGGTCGGGCCGGAGGAACTGGACCGGGATCTCGTCCGGCCGCTGGAGACGGTCGATCCCGGCGAACTGGACCAGCTGCTCGCGCGGTCCCAGTTCATGCGGGTGGAGACGTTTACCGAGGCGGTGGAAAGTATCCTGGACGGACAGGCCGTCCTGTTTCTCAGAGACGGCAAGGACGGCGTCTGGCTGGCGCAGGTTTCCAATCCGCCCGGCCGGAGCGTCGAAGAAACGGAAGTGGAAGGGTCCATCACCGGCCCGCACGACGGGTTCTCGGAATCGGCCCAGCTGAACGTGGCGCTGATCCGGCGCAGGCTGAAAAGCGCCAGGCTCAAGGCCATCCGGCTCCGGGTCGGCGAGTTGAGCCATACGGACGTCTACGTGATCTACATCGAGGACATTGCCAACCCCGCCTTTGTGGAAGAGCTCATATCCCGCATCCGGGATGTCAGTATCGAGGTGCTGCATGAGGCTCACGAATTGGTGCAGCTGATCGAAGACCATCCGAATTCCGTGTTCCCGCAATTCTATACGACGGAACGGCCGGACATCACGGTGAACAAGCTGTCCCAGGGACGAATCGCCGTCGTCGTGGACGGCAGCCCGACGGTCGTCACGGCGCCGGCCAGCCTGATGGAATACTTCAACGCGGCGGACGACTACTACATGCGCTGGATCAGCGCCACGGGCCTCCGGATTTTGCGGTTCATCGCGTTCATCATCACGGTGTCGTTCACCGCGTTCTACGTCTCGATCACCACGTTTCACTACGAACTGATTCCCCGCACGCTGCTCGTCAATCTGGCCGAATCGCGGGCCCGGGTGCCGTTTCCGCCGCTGTACGAGGCGCTGTTCATGGAGTTTACGATCGAAATGCTGCGGGAAGCGGGCGCCCGCCTGCCGTCCAAGATCGGCCAGACCATCGGCATCGTCGGCGGGATCGTCATCGGCCAGGCGGCGGTGCAGGCCGGGTTCACCAGCAACATCCTGATCATTACCGTCGCCAGCTCGGCCATCGCGTCCTTCGTCATCCCCAGCTACATGATGAGCACGTCCCTCAGGCTGCTCCGCTTCGGCCTCATCCTGCTGGCCGGCATCTGGGGCAACCTCGGGCTCATGCTCGGTTTCGGCTTCATCATCGCCGACCTGTCCCACCTGACCGTGCTGAAAAGCTCCTACATGACGCCGCTGGCGCCGTTCAACCTGCGGGACTGGAAGCAGCTCGTCATCCGCGGTCCATATTGGTCGCTCCGGGAACGCACGTCCCAGTCCCGGACGCGAAACCGGATATTCAGCAAAATGAAGCGCTGAGGGGGGGCGGGCCGTGAACGAGAAGCTGAATCCGTTCCATATCGCGATCCTGATCCACGTGGTGCAGGTCGGCGTGACGGTGTTCAGCCTGCCGCGGCTGTGCGCCGTGTACTACGGGACGAACGGCTGGATCTGGATCGTGATCATCGGCATCGCGGTGACCGCCAACATCGCCCTGATCCATGCCGCGGTCAAGATGGGGGGCGGGCGCCCGCTGCCGGAGATGCTCGGCCTTTTTCTGCCGAAACCGGTGTCCGGCATCCTGCAGCTCGCCATCGGCTGCATGTATGCGCTGTCGGCCTGCCTGACGAGCAAGCAGTACGTGCTCATGTTCGAACTGCAGTCGTTTCCGGCCACAAACCCTTATGTATTCCGGGCGGGCATCGACGTCCTGATCCTGTGCCTGGTGGTCATCGGCATCTACAATCTGGGCAAGGCGGCGACCATCGTGTTTTTCGCCACCATCCCGTTCCCGTTTTTTTACCTGTCCCTGCTGCACGACGTCAAGCTGGTGCGGTACACGCCCTTTTTCCTGAAGGACGGCGGCCATTGGGTGGAAGGCTTTTTCCAGGTGTTTGCCGCCTTCCTCGGCTTCGAGCTGTGCCTTTTTCTGGTGCCGTACGTCCAACGCGGCGATACCCGCTGGTTTTACGCCGTCTATGCGGGAAACACGTTTTCCTGGTTCATCTATCTCGCCCTGACGGTTCTGGCGTTCGGCTTTTCCAGTTTCGGCCAGCTGAAGGACCTGCTGTTCCCGCTTCTCGAAATGGCCGGCCATCTGACGCTCCCCGTCGTCGAGCGGGTGGATACGCTGATGTTCACGTTCTTTTTCCTCATGGCGGTGATGACGGCGACGGCCTATTTCTGGATGGCGACGGAGCTGGTGACCTACGTGTTTCCGAACATCAGGAAAGGGTGGGTGGCGGCCTTCCTGATCGCCAGCACCTATTTCGTATCCTCCATTCCCAACGAACTGAGCCGGGTATCCGCCTGGCTGCAGCTCATGGCCAAACTGGCCATCGGCACCTCCTTTCTGCTGCCCGTGCTGCTCCTGATCGGCATGCTGGCGGCCCGGGCTTTGGGGCGGGTGAAGGCGCCGTGATGCGACGGGCGATTGCGCGGTTGGTGCGCCGGACGGGAAACCGGGCCGGCGGGCGGCGGACGGGAAGCTTTGGCCGGACGGACGGCAGGCGGCTTTTGCGGCTGATGGGCCGGGCGGCCGCCTGGTCGCTTCCGGCCGTCCTGTCCCTCCTGTTGTCCGGATGCGGCACGCAGGCGGACAAACGGGTGCTGGAAGAGCTCGGCATGGTTTCGGTGATGGGGTTCGATCTGGAGAAAGGGGAGGCATCGGACGAGAAGGACTCGAACCGGACGACGGTGCTGTTTCCCGTCATCAATCCGATGGCGAAGGTGGAAGAGGAGACGCTGTCCGTCGCGAGCAACAGCAACGACTCGCGGCAGCGGCTCGCCCGCATGACCGACCGGAAGCTCGTGTTCGGCCAATTGCGCACGGTCATCTACAGCGCCTCCATTGCCGAGGGCGGACTGCTGGACGACCTGGACGCGCTGATCCGCGATCCGACGATCGGCACGCGGGTGAAGCTGGCGTTGTCCGACGGAAACGTCCGGAAGCTTCTGGCCTTCAAGCATCCCGCCATTCCCCGGGTCGGGCGGTACATCGACCTGCTGCTGGAGAAAGAGTCGATCCATCTGTTCATTCCGCAGGTCAACCTGCATACGTTTTACCGGGATTTGAAGGACGACGGCATCGATCCGATTGCGCCGTTTCTCAACCCGTCCGAACAGTCGGTCAGGCTGGACGGCATCGGCCTGTTTCGGGACGACCGGCTCGTCGGGCGGATCCCGGCGGACGACATGCCGTACTTCGTCATGCTGTACAGCCATTTTCACCAGGGCACCCTGACGGTGCAACTGACGGAAAACGAAGTCGTGACCTTGAGCGCGCTCCGCAGCGACCGGGAGGTCCGGGTCCGGCGCAAAGCCGGCGGCGTGCCGGAAGCGGAAATCCTGGTGAAGCTGCACGGAACGGTGGTGGAGCATTTCGGCTACGAGCGATTCTCGACGGACAAAAAGCAGGACGAACTGAAGCGGCGCATCGTCCGGAAAGTGGAGGAGAAATGCAAAGAGCAGCTGGAGTTGATGCAGCGCCTGCGCGCGGATTGCATCGGCATCGGCCAGCATGCCCGCCGGCTGTACGGTTATGACGAATGGATAAAACTTGACTGGCGGGAGGCGTTCGCCGGCATGGACATCAAGGTGAAGGCGGAATTGAAGGTCAAGGACTTCGGGATCTACCAGTGAACGGCCGTGACCGGTCCGTCGATCCGGCCGCGTCGACAATCGCCGGCCAACCCTGTACAATGGGTGTAGTCGACATGTTCCACCCGGGAGGCACCGATCATGCTGCTGGAAAAAGGGCAGAGGCTGCTTTTCATCGGCGATTCCATCACCGATTGCGACCGGGCGAGGCCGCACGGGGAAGGGAGGTTCGCCCTCGGCAACGGCTATGTGGCGCTGGTGGAGGCGTTTCTGCAGAGCAGCTATCCGGAGCTGTGCATCCGCGTCGTCAACAAGGGCATCAGCGGCAACACGGTGCGGGACCTGAAAGCCCGCTGGCAGGAGGACGTGCTGGACGAGCGGCCGGACTGGCTGTCCGTCATGATCGGCATCAACGACGTATGGCGGTATTTCGACACCCCGCACATGCCGGAACGCCATGTGCCGATTGACGAATACGAGGCGACGCTCAGGGAACTCGTCGGCCGGACGCGCGACAGGCTGAAGGGGCTCGTGCTGATGACGCCCTTCTATCTGGAACCGGACGAAAACGAGCCGATGCGCGCCCGGATGGACCTTTACGGGCGGGTGGTCGGGAAGATCGCGTCCGAAACCGGCGCCATCTTCGTGGACACGCAGGCGGCGTTCAAACGGACGCTCGATGCGCTGTACCCGTCCGTGCTGGCCTGGGACCGGGTGCATCCGACGCTGGCCGGCCACATGGTGCTGGCGCGGGCGTTTCTCACCGCCATCGGGTTCGACTGGAACCGGCAATAAACGCCTGTTCGAGCCGGCCGCGCCGGAGTCCGCATCCGGCCGCCGGCCCGGACGGACCGGGAAAAGGGAACGCTCCCGCGTTCGCATGCGCGAATGCGGGAGCGTTTCGCGTTTGGGCGGCCGTTGGGCGCAAAAGGCGGTTTGCGGAGCGCCCGGGGCGCCGCCAGGCGTCCTTTTCGGCCGCTCCGGTCCGAAGATGACGGTTATTCCCGGCCGTCCGCCGCTTCCCGGAAGGCGTTCACGTAGGCGCGGGCCTTGTCGGCCACCAGATCGGCGTTGCCGGTTTTTTTGGCCTCTCCGGTCAAATCGGACCCGATGCCGACGGCGAAGGCGCCGGCCTTGATCCAGTCCTTCAGGTTGCCGAGGTTGACGCCGCCCGTGGGCATGATGTTCACCTGCGGCAGCGGACCGCGGATGGCCGGAAGGCTGGACGGGCTGTACAGATTGCCGGGGAACAGCTTGACCACGTCGACGCCCAGTTCCAGCGCTTCGATCATGTCCCGCGTCGTCATGCAGCCGGGCATGACCGGCACGCGGTAGCGGTTGCAGAGCGCCACCGTCTCCCGGTTCAGCGCGGGCGTCACCACAAACTGGGCGCCCGCCAGGATGACGGCCCGGGCGGTTTCCGCGTCCAGCACGGTGCCCGCGCCGATCACCACGCCTTCCGCGGGGGGGTTGGGGGCAAGGTACTTTTTGGCCAGGGCGGCGACGGCCTCCAGGGCGAAGGGGACCGTCATTGTCACTTCGACGACGCGGATGCCGCCTTCCACGGCCTTGTCCGCGAAGCGGACCACCTCTTCCGGCGAATCCCCGCGCAGCACGGCGACGACGCCGGCCTTCCGAATCCGTTCGAGCAAATGGTACTTTTGCATGGTCTTCCTCCGTTCGTTTGATCAGGACCGCATCGGGCTTGCAGACCCATTATACGCCAGAACGCGCCCGGTTTTCAGCCCGTTTGGCCGGCAGGGGGCAAAGGGGGCCGGGCGGCATGCGGGGCCAAAAAACAAATGAGCCGCGGCGGCGGCTCAATTCGACGGTTTTCCGAATGCGGCCTGGTGTTCCTCGAGATGGTCCACGACCTGCGAAAACTCCTCGATGGCGTCTTCCAGCGCGCTGATCCAGGCGATCAGCTGCTTTTCGTCGGGCGGGTTGCGGGACAGCTCGCGGCGGCAGTCCTCCAGCTGGCGGGCCATCGTGTGGATGTCGATTTTCAGGGTGGCGATCACGTTGGCGTAGGACCGTTTCGGCAGCCGGTGAACCGGTTGCTCCGGTTGCGCGGCCGGTTCCGCCCGGACGGCGGCCTCCGGCGGCGAAATCGGTGCGGCATCCCCCTTCCGGATCGGAAAAGGTTCCGGATCCCGCGCGGATCCGGCGGTTTCCGGCTCAGGCGCCGGTCCGGCGGTTGCCGCATCCCGCACCGGTCCGGCGGTTGCCGCGGCCGATGCGGCGCCGTCCGCGTGCGGCCGCGCCGGTTCCGCTTCGTCCGGATGAAGTTCCGGTTCATCGGCGTACGGTTTCCGCACCCAGGCCGGCTTCGGCGCATTTGGCCCTTCCGGTCTCTTCCGGCCGGCGGAGACGGCCGCAGTCGCCGGGCCGTCGCCGGTTTCGGCCGTTTCCGCGAAGGCGGGCGGCGATTCCAGCGCGGAGGCCGCTTCCCGCTTCGTTTCATCCACGGCGGTCCATCCGCCGGCAAATCCGGTGGACCCGCCGGCCCGTCCGGACTCGCCGGATGCCCTGCCGAACGTGTATTTGCGGGTGGCCGCTTCCCAATCGTCCGGCTCCGTCCCGCTTGGCGGTGACACGTACCGGCCGCCGGCGGCCGGGCCTTCCCGCCCGCCGTCCGCCGCCGCGTCCCGGTCCCGCTTCAGGCCCGTCTGCCTTCTGCGGCGCATGTCGAGGGAAAGCAGCTGCTCCATGAGGGCTTCCGATTCCTGGAGGATTTCCTGCTGCTTCAGGCGGCGGAGTTTGCGCTTCGGATCGTTTTCAAAGGGATCGTTGCCGAAGGGATCGGCGGCATCGGGCGTTCCCGGGGAACCGGTCGGGCCGGCCGCGGCATCCGGTTCCGGACCGGCTTCGGGGCCGGCATCGCCGGCCGGCGGCGCAAGATCCGGCAGCGGCCGAGGCGCCTCGCGGAGGCGGGAAGCCGCATGACGCGCGCCGGTTGCCGGGGCGGCATCGTCGTCCTTCCCGGAAGGACGCTCCGGTTCGTCGGATGCAAGCCCCGCACCGGCGATTGCCGGGCGGGAGGCGGTTTCTTGCCGGGACGGTGACGAAGAGGGGGCGGCGGAATCCTGGGATTTGCGGACGTACAGGCCGCCCGCGCAGCTTTCGGTGAAGTAGAAGGTGAGCATTTCGTTGTATTCGATCAGCTTCAGGGCGTTTTCGAACCCCGGGTTGGCCATGAACTCGTCGATCAGGTTGTTGATGACCGTCGGTTTGGTCGGATCGTAATACTGCTGCTTGATGACGGTTCCGGCCAGCACATAGTCGCAATTGCGAAGCTGGGATTTGAGCTTCAGCCTCTTCAGGGGATTCACCGGCTCTTCAACCTCCGCCCGTCCGTTTGGCTTTCGTTGTTCCTATTATAGCAAATTTTGTTCGGATTCAAGCGAGGGGCGGCACCATTTTTCCCGTCTTCCATGATTTGGCGCATGCCGCGGCGGGGACGGGAGACGGCGCGGGCCGGAACTGGTATAATGGACCATCATGGTTCGAAAGATAGGCGGTGTGCATGATACGGGGAGAAAAGCCGAACATTCTGCTTGGAATCGGCGTGCCGGAACCGGTGGAACGGTTTCTGCGCGGGTTCGGGCGCGTATACCGGCCGGCGGAACGGGGCCGGGAAGCGCTGTTTGCGGCGCTGGCGGAGGCGGACGGGTTTCTGACGGTTGGCACGCGGATCGACGACGTGCTGCTTGACCGCGCGCCGCGGCTGAAGGTGGTCAGCAACGCATCGGTCGGCTACAACAACTTCGACCTGGACGCCATGCGGCGGCGGGGCGTGCTCGGCACCCATACGCCGGGCGCGGCGGACGACACGACGGCGGACCTGGTGATGGCGCTCATGCTGGCGGCGGCCCGGCGCGTGACGGAGCTGGACCGGCTCGTCCGGAGCGGCGGCTGGAGGAAGGGCATGAACGAAGAGCTGTACGGCGTGGACGTGCACCACCGCAGGCTCGGCATCATCGGCATGGGCCGCATCGGCGAGGCGGTGGCCCGGCGGGCGAAGTTCGGCTTCGGCATGGACGTCGTCTATCACAACCGGCGGCGGAACGAAGCGGCGGAAACCCGCGTGGGCGCCGTCTGGCGGCCGCTTGGCGACCTGCTGGCGGAATCCGACTTCGTCGTCGTCCTGACGCCGCTCTCGGCCGGGACGGAACATCTGATCCGGGAAGAGCACTTCCGCCGCATGAAGCCGTCGGCCATTTTCATCAACGCGTCGCGCGGCCGGGTGGTGGACGAGGCGGCTCTCGTCCGCGCGCTCCGGGACGGCACCATCCGCGCCGCCGGCCTCGACGTGTTCGAGCAGGAACCGTTGCCGCCCGGCCATCCGCTTGTGTCCCTGCCGAACACGGTGCTCCTGCCCCACATCGGATCCGCCACGCCGGAAACCCGGCACAACATGTACATGATGGCGGCGCAAAATCTGGTGGCCGCCCTGCGCGGGGAGCGGCCGCCGAATCTCGTGCCGGAACTGGCGTAGGGACGGCCTGCGCGAATGCCGCGCTTGACAGCGGGAGGCGCGGACTCTATAATCATTATCAATCCGTCGGCAGCCGTCCGGATGGCGGACGCCGGCGGGCGACAACCGAACGATGCAAACGCGCTGAACAGGAACAGTAGGGCCCATCCTGGACGCCAGAGAGTTGCGGGACGGTGCAACGCAACCGACGGAAGCCCGAAGCTCGCCTGGGAGCGGCGCCGCCGAACGGCCGGCAAGGAACGGCCATAGGCGGCGACGGATGCCCCCGTGATCGGGCGCGGACCGGAAGGAATCCGCAGCCGGCATCGCCGATGCCGATCGGAAGCCTTTCGTCCGGGTGAGGGGGGTTTTGCCGCGCAGGCGGCAAAACCAAGAAGAGTGGTACCGCGACGGCCTGTCGTCTCTTTGCAGACGGCAGGCTTTTTCAATTTCCTGCATGGACTTTTCAAGCACAAAAAATGACAGGCGAAACGCGATGAACGGGAACAGTAGGGGATGGCCGGGTTCAGAGACCTGCGGGGCGGTGCGACGCAGGCGAAGGCGTCCCCGAAGCTCGCCCGGGATGCGGCGCCGCCGAACGGCCGGCAAGGAACGGCCATAGGCGGCGACGGATGCCCCCGTGATCGGGCGCGGACGGAACGCGGGAAGCCGGCGGCCATGCCGGCAGCCCGGGCCTTCCGTCCGGATGAGGGGGGATGAACCCGCGGCGGGCGCGGACGCGCCGGCTGCCGTGCGGCGTTTCGTCCAAGAAGAGTGGTACCGCGGCGGAAAAACCCGTCGTCTCTTTGGCGGAGACGGCGGTTTTTTTATTGGCGAAAAACATTCATGGGGTGAATGAATCATGGAAAACCAAAACAGGGAACCTTCCCATTCCAGGCGCATCGCCATTTTCGACACGACGCTGCGGGACGGCGAACAGGCGCCGGGCGCGACGCTGGAGCCGGAGCGGAAAGTGGCCCTCGCCGGGCAGCTGGTGAAGCTGGGCGTCGACGTGCTCGAGCCGGGCTTTCCCGTCTCGAGCCCCGGCGAATTTGAAGCCGTGCGGCAAATATCCCGGCTGTATCCGCAGGTGGAGATCGTCGGCTTCGCCCGGGCGGTGAAGGGGGACATCGACGCGGCGGTGCGCGCCACGGCGGACGCCGAGCGGCGCCGGCTGCATCTGTTCATCTCTTCCTCGGACATCCACCTGATGCACCAGCTGCGCAAAAGCCGCGCCGACGTGATCCGCATCGCCCGCGAAATGGTGGCCTATGGCAAACAGTTCGTCGACCGGATCGAATTTTCGCCGATGGACGCTTCCCGCACCGGCATCGACTTCCTGATCGAAATGGTGGAGGCCGTCATCGAGGAGGGCGCCACGATCATCAACCTGCCGGACACGGTCGGCTATGCGCTTCCGGACGAATACGGCGAACTGTTCCGCCGGGTGATGCGCGAAGCCCGCGGCGCCGACCGGGTCGAATTCAGCGCCCATTGCCACAACGACCTGGGCCTGGCCGTGGCCAACAGCCTGGCCGCCATCCGGGCCGGCGCGAGCCAGGTGGAAGTGACGGTGTGCGGCATCGGCGAACGGACGGGCAACTGCGCCCTCGAGGAACTGGTCATGGCGCTGGAGCTGCACAAGGACAAACTGAACGTCCATACGGGCATCCGCCAGGAGCACATCTACGAAACGGCCCGCCAGGTCAGCCGGGCGATGCATTTTCCGATCGCCTGGAACAAGCCGGTCGTCGGCCGGAACGCGTTCCAGCACGAATCGGGCATCCATCAGGACGGCCTGCTGAAAAACCGGGAAACCTACGAAATCATGGATCCGGAGAAGCTGGGCATCCGGCGGAACATGATCGTGCTCGGCAAGCATTCCGGCCGGCACGCCATCCGGCATCGCGCCCAGGAATACGGCATCCGGCTGACGGACGCCGAGCTCGATGACGTGTACGCCCGTTTCAAGCAGATGGCGGACCGCAAGAAAACCGTCACCGACCAGGAACTGCTGGAGCTGATCGGAGCGGCCCGGGGCCGGGACGTGCAGCCGTTCACCCTGACCGATCTGCAGGCGGTGGCCGGCACCCAGCGGGCGCGCGTCGCCTCCGTGACGGTGCGGGACAACCGGACCGGCCGGCTCGTTTCCTGTTCCGGCATCGGGCAGGGGCCGCTGGAAGCGGTGATCAACTGCCTCAAGCAGGCCATTCCGGCGGACATCCGCTTCGAGGACCTGGAGCTGACGTCGCTGGCCGCGGGCGAAGACGCGGAAGGCGAGGCCGCCGTCACCGTGTCCTTCATGGGCCGCATGTTCAAGTCCACCGCGAGCGACAGGGACATCGTGCTCGCCGCGGCCCAGGCCTACATCGGCGCCTGCAACCAGGCGCTCCAGGCGACGGGACAGCCCGCCGCCGAAAGCGGCGCCGGCGCCGGCGGGGCCGCTTCGGGCCGATCGTAAAAAAGATTGACAATTAATATGTAAATATTTTTCCGGCCCGTGAGCAAACGGCCGGGGATATGGTATACTGATCACAAACCACCATCCTATCACCGATGTCGCGATCGTGAGGAAACGGCGATGGATTTCTCGAAAATGTGCCCGAAGTACGAGGCGGCCATCGACCTGCTCGGAAAGCGGTGGACGGCGCTCATCATCCGCGTGCTGCTGGACGGGCCGAAACGGTTCAAGGACATCAAGGCCCAGATTCCCGGCGTGAGCGACAAAATGCTGACGGACCGCATGAAGGAGCTGGAGACGTTCGGCATCGTGGAACGCCGCGTCTATCCGGAAACCCCCGTGCGAATCGAATATGTGCTGACGGACAAGGGGAAGTCGCTGGAAGGCGTCATCGCGGAAATCCAGCATTGGTCGGACCGCTGGATGTGACCGGCAACCGAAACCGAACCCCCTGGCCGAAACCGGCCGGGGGGTTCGCGTTTTTCCTCCCGGTCCCGGCATTCCCCGCCGGGAAAATGGGCATCCTTCACATTGCTGGAAGCGCCCGCTTGCGCCGTCGGGACCAGGCGGCTCGAATTTGGTCTAATTTGTGAACCTTGGTTTCACCAAATTGACAAAAAGATTTAACGATTCTATAGTAGGAAACGTGATGATAATCGCTGACAAGTCAGAAATGGCAAGGGTTCTCGGTGATTTGTGACCACAGCGGACTGGGGGATCGACACTGTCATGAAACGATGGTACAAAGCGGGACGCACGGCGCTCATCCTGGCGGCCGCGGCCATGCTGCTGGCCGGCTGCGGCGGCGCGCTGGATCCGCAGGGCGATCGCGCGAAGGACCAGTATTTCCTGATCATGCTGTCGTTCGGCATCATGGTGCTCGTGATGCTGGTCGTGTTCACGCTCTTTTTCACCGCCGTCATCCGCTATCGCCGGCGCAAGGGGGATACGGGCGATCCGAAGCAGGTGGCCGGCAACCACAGGCTGGAAATCATCTGGACGGTCATTCCGTTCATGCTGATCCTGCTGCTGGCGTCCTTCACGGTGGTGTTCGCATTCAAGCATGACGAGGTCATCGCCGCGGAAGACGCCGTCAACGTCCAGGTGGTGGGCCACCAGTTCTGGTGGGAGTTCAACTACACGGACCACGGCATCCGCACCGCCCAGGACCTGGTGCTGCCGGCGGACACCTGGGTCAACGTGGAGCTGTCCAGCGCCGACGTCATCCACTCGTTCTGGATTCCGCAGCTGACGGGCAAAACCGACACCAACCCCGGGCTGACCAAAACGGTGGCGTTCAAGACGGGCGATCCCGGCGTGTACCTCGGCAAGTGCGCGGAATTGTGCGGTCCGGGCCACGCGCTGATGGATTTCAAAGTGGTCGTGAAAAGCCAGGACGAATTCAACGCCTGGCTGGCGGGCATGAAGGAGCCCGCGCCGGCGCCGTCGACGCCGGCGGCCGCCGCCGGCCAGGAAGTGTTCGGCAATTACTGCATCAGCTGCCATGCCGTCGAGTCCGACAAGATGAGCCTCGGCCCCAACCTGAAAGGATTCGCCGACAGGCAGACGGTGGGCGGATTCCGGGAAAACAACGACAAGTGGCTCCGCGAGTGGATCATCAATCCGCAGGAAGTCAAACCGGGCGCCACGATGCCTGCCTTCGGCGACATGCTGTCCGAAGAAGAGTTGGACCATCTGATCGAATACATTCGTACGCTCAAGTAACATCACTTCGGGAGAGAAAGGGGTTACCAGCGTGGCACACGCGTACTCGGCAACCGTCAAGGCCGGCGCGAGACGGAGCTTCTGGCCCGTCCTCAAAGACTGGCTGACGACGGTGGACCACAAGAAGATCGCGATCCTGTACCTGCTCGGCGGCACGATCTTCTTCGCCTTCGGCGGCATCGAGGCGCTCCTGATCCGCTACCAGCTGATGTTTCCGGAATTCGACGCGATTCCCGCGCAGCTGTTCAACGAGCTGATCACGATGCACGGCACCACGATGATTTTCTTCGTGGCCATGCCGCTCGTCTTCGCCTTCATGAACGCCGTCGTGCCGCTGCAGATCGGGGCGCGGGACGTGGCGTTTCCGTTCGTCAACGCCCTCGGGTTCTGGCTGTTCTTCCTGGGCGGCCTGATGCTGAACCTCGGCTGGCTGTTCCAGGCGGTGCCGGACGCCGGATGGACGGCCTACGTGCCGCTGTCCGGGCCCGAATACGGCGGCTTCGGCATCAACTTCTACGTGATGGGGCTGCAGATTTCCGGTCTCGGCACGCTGATCGGCGCCATCAACTTCATCGTGACGATCGTCAACATGCGGGCGCCGGGCATGACGTTCATGCGCATGCCGCTGTTCACGTGGACCAGCTTCATCACGTCCGTCCTGATCCTGTTCGCGTTCCCGCCTCTCACCATCGGCCTGGTCCTGCTCATGTTCGACCGGCTTTTCGGGGCCAATTTCTTCGACGTTTCCCAGGGCGGCAACGTGGTGCTCTGGCAGCACTTCTTCTGGATTTTCGGGCATCCTGAAGTGTACATCCTGATTCTCCCGGCCTTCGGGATCATTTCCGAGGTGGTCAGCACCTTCGCCGGCAAGCGGCTGTTCGGCTACAGCTCGATGGTGTTCGCCACGGTGCTGATCGGGTTCCTCGGCTTCATGGTGTGGGCGCACCACATGTTCACGACGGGCATGGGCGCCGTTGCCAACGCCCTGTTCTCCGTGGCGACGATGCTGATCGCCATTCCGACCGGGATCAAGGTGTTCAACTGGATCTTCACGCTGTGGGGCGGCAAGATCCGGTTCACCGCGGCGAACCTGTTCGCCGTCAGCTTCATCCCGACCTTCGTCATGGGCGGGGTGACGGGGGTGATGCTGGCGTCGGCGCCGGCGAACTTCCAGTTCCACGACACGTACTTCGTCGTGGCCCACTTCCACTACGTCATCGTCGGCGGCATCGTCATGGCCCTCCTGGCGGGCTGCTTCTATTGGTGGCCGAAGATGTTCGGCCGCACGCTGGATGAGCGGCTCGGCAAATGGACATTCTGGACGTTCTATCCCGGGTTCCACCTGACGTTCCTGGTCCAGCACTTCCTCGGCCTGATGGGCATGCCGCGCCGGGTGTTCACCTACCTGGACGGCCAGGGATGGAACACGATGAACCTCGTCAGCACGATCGGGGCGTTCCTGATGGCCATCGGCGTCATCATCTTCCTGGTGAACGTGTTCAAGACGGCCGCCAAGCCGGCCGACGCCCCGAGCGATCCGTGGGACGGCCGCACGCTGGAGTGGTCCCTGCCGACGCCGGTGCCGGAGTACAACTTCCGGCAGCTGCCGCTCGTGCGCGGCCTCGACGCCTGGTGGCTGGAGAAGCGGGAAGGCCGCACGCACATGACGCCGGCGGAACCGCCCGGCCCGATTCACATGCCGTCGCCGTCCTCCCTGCCGATCTGGATGTCCGTCGCGCTGTTCATCGCGGCCATCGGGTTCATGTATGCGAAGGAGCCGTTCTCGGCCGGCTTCGTCCGGTTCCTGTTTGAAAACTACATCGTCGGCATCGGCGGGCTGGCCATGTTCTTCACCTGCATGATCATCCGCTCGCTGAAGGATGATCACGGCTATCATATCCATCCGGAAGAAGCGGAAGGGGAGGCGGCCCACCAATGAGCGACGTTCATGCACACGCGCATGCCCACGGCGGCGAGCTTCCGCCCGAGCCGGAAAGGGCGACGCTGGACGGACGGAACCGGATTCTCGGGTTCTGGATGTTCATGGCCGGCGAATCGGTGCTGTTCGGTTCCCTGTTTGCCACGTTCATCGCGTTGCGCCATTCCGTCCTGGGCGGGCCTGAACCGCAGGAACTGTTCAGTCTGCCGCTCGTGGCGCTGGCCACCATCATCCTGCTCACGTCGAGCCTGACCAGCGTCATGGCCGTGCAGGCGATGCACCGGCACGACCGCAAGGGCATCCAGCTTTGGCTCGGCGTGACGGTGGCGCTCGGCCTGGCGTTCCTGATTCTGGAAATCTACGAGTTCGTCCATTACGTGCACGAAGGGCACGCCTTCACGACCAGCGCCTTCAGTTCCGCGTTCTACACGCTGGTCGGGTTCCACGGCGCCCACGTCCTGTTCGGCATCGTCTGGATTTCCCTGATCATCGGACAGGTAATGGTCAAGGGGCTCAACGTCATCACGGCGCCGAAGGTGTATATCGTCAGCCTGTATTGGCACTTTGTCGACCTGGTCTGGGTGTTCATTTTCACGGTTGTCTATCTGATGGGAATGATGGGGTGAGCCGGTCATGACGAACGAACAAGGCGCCCGTACCGCAACGGACGTCGTGCGCCGCAGCCGGGTCCACGAAGGGCCCCGCAACCACCTGATTTCGTTTGCGATCTCGATCGTGCTGACGGCGCTGGCGTTCCTGGCGGTCATTTACCAGGACGTGCTGGATGCGTGGTTCATCGTCGGCTTCCTGCTGGTTCTGGCCATTGTCCAGGCCCTCGTGCAGGCGCTGTACTGGATGCACATGAAGGACAAGGGACACCTGTTTCAGCGCCTGTTCATGGCGGCGGGCGTCCTCGTCACCTTCACGTGCATCGTGATGGCGCTTCTGTGGTGCTGGTGGTAACCGGCGCCAGGACCGACGGGAAGGCAAGCCTGTCCTGCCCGTTCCGGATGCGGAACGGCGGGGCGGCTTTGCCTTTTCGATTTTTTCGGGAAGGCGGGTGACGAACGGAATGGAGCTGCTGTCCGTTTTTGGCGCAAGGGCGGCGTGGAGCCCCCTGTTGTTTGTGGTCATCGCTTCCGTCGCCGTGCTGTACGTCCTGGCCGCGAACGTGTACCGCCGGGAATGGTTCGGGGATGTGCCCGGCGTGCCCGCGAAACGCCAGGCGTCGATGCTCGGCGGATTGTTCCTGCTGTACGTCGCCCTCGGCGGGCCGCTGGATCTGGCCGGCCATCTGTGGTTTTCCGCCCACATGGCGTCCATGGCGACCGCCTATCTGATCGCGCCGCCGCTTCTGCTCTACGGGCTGCCCGACTGGCTGGTCCGCAAGGCGCTGGCGAAGCCGGCCGTGCAACGGGCGTTCCGCGCGGTCACCAGGCCGATCCTGTGCCTGCTCCTGTTCAACATGCTGTTCTCCCTGTACCACATGCCGGCCGTCCATGACTACATCATGACGCACTACACCCTGCACGTGGCGTATTATGCGCTGCTGCTCGCGGCGGCGCTCATGATGTGGTGGAACGTGCTGACGCCCTTGCCGGAGTTCGAACGGCTGTCCGACGTGCAGAAAATGGGGTATATTTTTGCCAACGGGGTGCTGCTGACGCCGGCGTGCGTCCTGATCATCTTTGCGCCCGAGCCGCTGTTTGCCACCTATTCCGATCCCCGCATATGGGCGAAGGCGCTCGGCTATTGCGTGCCGCTCGACCCGGACGTCATTCTGGCCCGCTTCGGCGGTCCCGCCGAATTTGCCCTGCTGCCGCCGCGGGACGACCAGCAGCTGGGCGGCATCATCATGAAGCTGGTGCAGGAAGTGACCTACGGGTCGGTTCTCTACTACAATTTCGTCCGCTGGTTCAGGCGCGAGAACGCCGGCGATGCCGTCGATCCCCTGGAGCCCGCGCCGCAGGCGGACTGACATCGGAACGGGGGTGATCGGACGTGCCTGCGATTTTGCCGACGATCAGCACGTCCTGCATTTTTGTCAGCGCCGTCCTGGTGGCCATCGGCTGGCGCCGCATTGCCGCCGGCAACCGGGAATCCCACCAAAGGTTCATGACGGCCGGGGCGGTGTTTGCGCTGGCCTTTTTCATCATCTACGTGAGCAAGACGCTGTTTGTCGGAAACACGCAGTTCGGCGGTCCGGACCATCTGCGGCCGGTCTATTTCGCCTTCCTGCTGTTCCACATCGCGCTGGCCACGACGGCGGGGGCGTTCGGCCTCGTGACGCTGTATCTGGCGTTCCGGGAACGGTTCGCCAAACACCGCAAAATCGGGCCGGTCACCGCTTCCATCTGGTTTGCGGCGGCCGTCACCGGGCTGATGCTCTATACCCTGCTATACGTCATGTATCCGGGCGGCGAAACGGGCAGCCTGCTGGATGCGATTTTCGGCTGAAACCAGCCGCTTTTTTTTTTCGTAATGAGTGGTGTGATCGAAAGCGGGAAGGGGAACTGCGAGTGTTTGCGCTGGAGCTTCAGGACGTGACCAAAACGTACGGGGACAAGATCGCGGTGGACCGGCTCAGCATCGGGGTGAGGCGCGGGGAAATCTTCGGCCTGCTCGGGGCCAACGGCGCGGGCAAGACGACGACGATGCGGATGGTGCTCGGCCTCATTTTTCCGGATGAAGGAACGATTCTGTACAATGGCAAGCCGTTCCGCCAGTCCCTCGTCCGCACCTTCGGCTACCTGCCGGAAGAGCGCGGGCTGTATCCGAAAATCAAGGTGTGCGAACAGTTGGTGTATCTGGCCGGGCTCAAGGGCATGGAGCGCCGGGAGGCGGACGCCGAGCTGAAGCGGTGGCTGGAACGGTTCGGCGTGCCGGAGTACTACAACAAACGGGTGGAAGAACTGTCCAAGGGCAACCAGCAGAAAATCCAGTTCATCGCCGCCATTTTGCACAAGCCGGACATTCTCGTGCTGGACGAGGCGTTCAGCGGCCTCGATCCCGTCAACGTGGAACTGCTCAAGGCGACGGTCAAGGAACTCCGGGACGCCGGCACGACGATCCTGTTTTCGACCCACCGGATGGAGCACGTGGAGGAGCTGTGCCAGAACATCTGCATCCTGCACAACTCGAAGACGGTGCTCAAAGGCAGCCTGCGGGACATCAAGAACCGCTACCCGAAAGAGCGGATCGTGCTCGTCACCGACAGGCCGGCGGCCGGGCTCGACCAGATCGAAGGCGTGGCCTCCGCCGAATGGGAGGGCACCGTCTGCCATCTCCGCATCACGCGGCCGGAGGCGGCGCAGCAGGTGCTGAAAGCGGCGCTGGAGCAGGCGGCGGTGCACCGGTTTGAACTGCTGGAGCCGACGCTCAACGAAATTTTCATCAGGGAAGTGGGGGGTGCAAGCGGTGACTGACTTTTGGCGTGTCGTCTCGTTTACGATCCGGAACAAGATTCGTTCGAAAGCCTATGCCGTCACGTTGATCGTGATGGCGATTGCCATCAGCATCGTGATCAATCTGCCCTTTGTTTTCTCCCTGATCCAGACGGACGAAACGGATACCTTCGGCATGATCCGGGACGGCGGGGGCGTGGCCGAGGGCCTGCGGGACATTTTGGCCGCACAGGAAGGGAGCGGAGCGGCGCTTCTCGTCTATGACGACCGGGGATCGGCCGAAGCCAACGAGGCGTTTCTGCGGGAAAAACTGCGGGAAGGCGAAATCGCCGGCTATCTCGTCATCACCGGCCAGGACGAAGCCGGTTTTCCGACGCTGCAATACAAGTCCGAGGATGCGATGGACTTCGGGAAGATGGGTGCGCTGCAAAGCGGCCTCCAGATGCTCAAGTTCGGCCGGGTCAGCGCGGAGCTCGGCCTGACGGAACGGCAGCTGGCGCTGCTCAATTCCCCGGTGAACATCAGCAAGGTGCAGATTTCGCTGAGCGGGGAAGGCGCCAAATCGGAAATGGAAATCGCGATCTCCTCGGTGCTGGCCTTCTCCCTGGTCATCCTGCTGTTCATCGCGATCATGATGACGGGCCAGATGATCGCGGCGGAGATCACCATGGAGAAAAGTTCGCGCATCATGGAGATCCTGATCACCAGCGTCAAGCCGCTCACCCAGATGTTCGGCAAAATCACCGGCGTGTGCATCGTCGGCCTTTCGCAGATTGCCGCGCTGTTTGCGGCGGCCGCCGTCAATTTCGTTCTTCCCCACAACCGGGAAGCGTTCGGCAGGCTGGGCATCGACCTGTCGCTGGTCGATCCGATGCTGATCGTGTACGCCGTGCTGTTTTACCTGGCGGGATATTTGCTGTATGCGACGCTGTTCGCGGCGGTCGGTTCCATGGTCAGCCGCACGGAGGAGCTCGGCCAGGCCGTCATGCCGCTGACGTTCCTGTCCATGATCGGCTATTTCCTGGCCATTTTCGGCATGCAGAATCCGGACAGCCGGCTGATCGAAGCCGCGTCCTTCATCCCGTTCTTTTCGCCGTTCCTCATGATGCTGCGGATGGGCGTCACCGAACCGCCGGCCTGGGAAGCGGGGCTTGCCATCGGCATCCTGCTCGCGTCCATCGCCGTCTTCGGTTGGCTGTCGGCGAAAATATACCGCACCGGCGTTCTCATGTACGGCAAGCGGCCGACCTTCAGGGAATTGCGCAAGGCGATGAAAGCCTACAACATTTGAAACCCTGCAAACGGATCCGATCCGGCCCGGTGTCCGCCGCATGCCGCGGGAACGCGGGACTGCTTTATGCGGGTGGAAAAAGAGGCGTTTCCCGGCCGCCCGGAAGGAGGGCGGGAGGCGCCTCTTGCCATTGGCGGCATCGGCGGTCCGTCCGTCGAACCAAGCCGCATGTTTTCCGTTTCGTCTTCCTTGCGTGCCCGGATTTCATGCATCACATCATGGGTGACGGATCGCGCCGGCCGGTTGCTTCGCAAGCGTTTTTCGACGAAAAAACAAAAAAAGGCGCAAAACGCCTTTTTGGTTTCATGAGTTGCAATCGGACAAACTTTTTGATAAAATATAGTTTACAGTTCAGGATGGATAAATACAACTTACCAATAATACAATATCATAACATCGCAGGTGCTGTCAAGAAAGTTGGCCGGTCACGGAGACAGATAATGACGGGAAGGATGGGGTGGAACGGATGAAGGACGAACAGGATCTGCTGCTGTCACCGGGCGTTGCCACGAGCGATGCCGTTCGCATGTACCTGAAGGAAATCGGCAAGGTTCCACTGCTTTCACCGGAAGAGGAAATCGAACTGGCCAAACGGGTGAAGGAGGGCGACGAGGAAGCGAAGCAGCGGCTGGCGGAAGCGAACCTCCGGCTGGTCGTCAGCGTGGCCCGCAAATACGCCGGACGCGGCATGTCCCTCCTCGATCTGATCCAGGAAGGCAACATGGGGCTCATGAAAGCCGTTGAGAAATTCGATTATACGAAAGGGTTCAAATTCAGCACCTACGCCACCTGGTGGATCCGCCAGGCCATCACCAGGGCCATCGCCGACCAGGCCCGCACGATCCGCATCCCGGTGCACATGGTGGAGACGATCAACCGGCTGCTCAGGGTGACGCGGGAACTGGTCCAGGAGCTGGGCCGGGAGCCGGACGTGGAGGAAATCGCCGCCAGGATGGACATGAGCCCGGAGAAAGTGCTGGAGATCATGAAGATTTCCCAGGAGCCCGTTTCGCTGGAAACGCCGGTGGGCGAGGAGCACGATTCCAGTCTCGGCGATTTCATCGAGGATCAGGACGCGCCGGCGCCGACGGAGGAAGCGGCCTACCACATGCTTCGCGAACAGCTCGGCGAAGTGCTGGACACGCTCACGGACCGGGAGGAAAGCGTGCTGCGCCTCCGGTTCGGGCTGGACGACGGGCGGGCGCGGACGCTGGAGGAAGTCGGCCAGGTGTTCGGCGTCACCCGCGAGCGGATCCGGCAGATCGAGGCGAAGGCGCTCCGGAAATTGCGGCATCCGAGCCGCAGCAAGCGGCTGAAGGATTTTCTGGAATGATGCGGCGTCATCGGTTGTGATGATTGTCAGCGCGAAATGGCCCGGCTTGCCGGATTCGGCGGCCGGGCGTTTCGCTTTTTGGTAAGGCCGGCATCTTTTTTTCAATGGGTTTGTGATTGAATTCACATATTAAGTCCCGAAAATCCGCTACACTGAATGTACCTGATAATGATTTTCATTCGTGCCGGAACAAAGGAGCGTGGATGCGATGCAGACGCTGGCGGATGTGCGGGAAGGCGCCGTCGTGACCATCGCGGATCTCTCGCGGACCGACGATGCGCTCCGGCGCCGGCTGTACGACATGGGCATTGCCGAAGGAACCCGCGTCCGGATTTGCCGCTGCCTGCCGTTCGGCGGACCGCTCATGATCGCGTGCGATGAATCTTGCATCGGACTGCGCCGCTCGGAAGCGCCGAAAATCGCGGTGAAACCGTCATGACCGTCATCGCCCTGGCCGGCAATCCGAATGCGGGGAAGACGTCGCTGTTCAACGTCCTGACCGGTTCGTGGGAATATGTGGGCAACTGGCCCGGCGTCACCGTGGAAAAGAAAGTGGGGGCCCTCCGAACGGAAGGCGCAAACAGCCGGCTCGTGGACTTGCCCGGCCTCTATTCCCTGAGCCCGCTGACCGGCGACGAGGAGGCGGCCGTCCGCTGCCTGCTGCACGATCCCGTGGACGCGGTGCTGAACGTGGTGGATGCGTCCCGGCTCCGGCGCAGCCTGCATTTGACGATCCAGCTTGCCGAAACGGGCCTTCCGCTCGTCGTGGCGCTGAATATGGTGGACGTGGCGCGGCGGCGGGGCTGGCGGATCGACGCGGGCAAACTTTCCGCCTGCCTCGGCGTTCCGGTGTTGCCGGTGGTGGCACGGACGGGGGAAGGCTGTCCCGAGCTTCTCGCGCGCCTGTCGGCCGGCTTCCGGCCGCCGGCGGGATGGCGCCTCCACTACGGTTCCGTGCTGGAGGACGCCGTGCGGCGCATCTGCGAAAGCCTGCCGGCGGGCGTGCCATGGCGGGACGGCCGGTCCGGGCGCTGGCTGGCCCTGCAGTATCTGGAGGGCAACCGGGTGGTGCGCGACGAACTGGACCGGGCGGATGCGTCCGGCGCGCTGAAGGCCATCCTGCGGGAAACGGAAGCGCGGCTGGCGGCGGCCGAGCCGGGCCTTGCACCGGACCGGGCGATTCGCCGCCGGCGGGAAGCGTTCATTGACCGGATCGTCCGCGAATGCGCGGTGACAAGGGCGGACGTCTCCGGCGTGCCGCCGGCCGAGCGGGTGGACCGCATCGTCACCGGCAAATGGCTGGGCATCCCGATTTTTTTGCTGGTGATGGGACTTGTGTTCAAGTTCACCTTCGACTGGCTGGGCGGGCCGCTGTCGGGATGGCTGGACGCCATCCTGTCCGGGCCGGTGACGGACGGACTGGCGCGGCTCCTTGCGGCGTCCGGCGCCTCGCCGTTCATCCGGTCGCTGCTGCTGGACGGGATCGTGGCCGGCGTCGGCGGGGTGCTCGTGTTCGTGCCGCAAATTTTCGTCCTGTTCGCCTTCCTGACGCTGATCGAGGACTCCGGCTACATGGCCCGCGTGGCGGTGGTCATGGACCGGCTGGCGGAAACGATCGGCCTGACCGGCAAGGCGTTCATTCCGTTCATCATCGGCTTCGGCTGCAACGTGCCGGGGGTGATGGCCGCCCGCACCATCGAGCAGCCCGGCCAGCGGCTTGTCACCGTCCTGCTGCTGCCGCTCATGTCCTGTCCGGCCCGCCTGGCCGTGTTCAGCCTGTTCGCCGGCGTCTTCTTTCCCGGACGCGAGGCGCCCGTCGTCCTGTCGTTGTACGTGCTCGGGATCGCGCTGGCCATTGTGCTGGCGAAGGCGTTTTCCCGCTTCGTGCCCGGATGCGGACCGGCCTCGCTCATCATCGAACTGCCGCCCTATCACCTCCCCCAATGGCGCACCCTCTGGCGCGGCACCTGGGAGAAGGGCAGGGAGTTCATCGTCAAGGCGGGCACGTACATTTTCGGCGGATCCGTGCTCATCTGGCTGCTCGGCTCCGTCAACCGGAGCGGGGTGCTCGTCCCGATGGAAGAAAGCTTTCTTGCCGGCATCGGCGGCCTGATCGCGCCGCTTCTCGAACCGTTCGGATTCGGCACGTGGCAGGCGGGGGCGGCGCTCCTGACCGGTTTCTTCGCCAAAGAAGCGGTCATTTCCACGATGAACATCGTCTACGGTTCGCCGGACGGCGCCGGCCTGCAGGCGGCGCTGGCCTCGGCGTTCACGCCGGCCGCCGCTTTCGGTTTCATGGCGTTCCTGCTGCTGTATGTGCCGTGCCTGGCCACGGTGGCGACCATTCGCCGGGAAACCCGGTCGGCCGGATGGACCTGGTTTGCGGTCGGATATTCGCTGGCCCTCGCCTGCGCGGCGGCATTCGTCATCCGCCTGGTCGGCGGCCTGCTGCCTGGCTCCTGAACAAAAGGAGGGGTTCCCGTGATTGTCGACATCGTGCTCGGCGGGTCCATTTTCGCGCTGGCGTTTTGGCTGATCGTCCGGTCCGTCCGGATGGGCTTCAGGGGAGCATGCGCCGGGTGCGCGCTGCGGGAACGGTGCGGAAGCTGCGGCGCGTTTCCGGAAGCGGAAAACGCGGGGTCGCATCAGGGCGGTCCGATGGGTGAAAGCGCGCCGCGCTGACCGGGACGGATCGGCGCGGCGGCGACCGAAAGACGCGGGCCGGCAGCGGTTGCCATGCTGCCGGCCCGGCGTTTCAATTCGCGGGCGTGTCCGGTTGCGCAAGGGCCCGCTCCGCGGCGGAACGGCCGGCGCAGCGGCCGGTCACGAAGGCGGCGGTGATGTTGTAGCCTCCCGTGTAGCCGTGGATGTCGAGAATTTCGCCGCAGAAAAACAGCCCCGCCATCAATTTGGACTGCATCGTGCGCGGATCGATTTCTTTCAGGTTCACGCCGCCGCCGGTGACGAAGGCTTTCTCCAGGGGCAGCGTGCCGCTGATGTTGAGCGCGAATCGTTTCAGCTCCGCCACCAGCGCTTCCCTCGCCGCCTTGCCGGTTTCGCTCCAGAGCCGCGTTTCCCCGATGCCCGCCCGGTCCAGCACGACGGGAACGAGGCGGTCGGGCAGCATCGTCCGGAGCAGGGTTTTCACGGATTTGCGCGGCTCCGCGGCGGCGAGCCGGGCCAGCCGGTCCATGAGCGCAGGCCCGCTGTCGTCCGGAAACAGGTCGACGGTCAGCCGCACCGTCGGCGAACCGGTCTTCGCCATCTCCTTGACGACAAACTGGCTGCAGCGCAGCGCCGCCGGGCCGGACAGTCCGAAATGGGTGAAAATCATGTCGCCGCGGTGGGTGACGACGGGCTTTCCCTTGCCGTCCCAGACGGTCAGGCTCACGCCGCGCAGCGAAAGGCCTTGCAGCAGCCGGCCACGGATGACGGACGACGACGACGTGAGCGGCACTTCCGTCGGATACAGGGGAACGATCGTGTGGCCCGCCTCTTCCGCCCAGCGATACCCGTCGCCCGTGCTGCCGGTATGGGGCGCCGCCCTGCCGCCGGTGGCCACGATCACCGTTTTGCCGGGGATCTCGCGGCCGCTTTTGAGCCGGATGCCGACCGCCCGGCCGTTGTCGTACAGGACGCGTTCCACCGGTTCGCCGAGAAGCACGCGGACGCCGAGGGAGGCGAGGCGGTTCGACAGGGCGCTCACGACGGTCCGGGCGCTGTCGCTTGCCGGAAACATGCGGCCGTCGTCTTCTTCCTTCAGGCGGACGCCGAGCTTTTCGAACCAGGCGATGATGTCCCGGTTGCTGAACTGCGCCATGGCGCTGTACAGAAACCGGCCGTTGCCGGGGATGTGGCGGATCAGGTCTTCCGGATCCTTGTTGTTGGTCACATTGCACCGTCCGCCGCCGGAAATGGCCAGCTTGCGGCCGACCCGGTCTCCCTTTTCGACCAGCGTGACGGCGGCGCCTTGTTCGGCCGCGGCCGCGGCGGCCATCAGGCCGGCCGGACCGCCGCCGATGACGAGAACGTCGGCGGGCATGCGGCATTCCCCTTTTTCGAAACGTGGATTTGCAGTATGCTACATATGGAATCGTAACACAAGAAACGGGGGCGATGGAAATGCTGCAGCTCGGTCCCGTCGTCCTGAACCGGCAGCTTTTGGCCGTCGTCGCGGCCCTGGCCGCCGGCTATGCCGCCGCCCGCGCGGCGATCCGGCGTTTGCCCGAAAGGGGGGCGCCGGTTGCGAATGTGCTGCTGGACGGTCTTCTCATCGGATTTCTCGTCTGGAAGGCGATGCCCGCCGTGCGGGACCCGTCCCTTCTGTGGCCGGATCCGCTGAAGGCGCTCATGGTATCGGGCGGCGCGGCGGACGCCGGCATCGGTCTTGTGGCGGGCCTTATCGCCGTCCTGGCCGGCGGCCTTCTGCGGGGCGTCGCGCTGCGCGCCATCGCCGACGCCGCCGCCGTGGGAGCGGCCGCATTTCTTGCGGTGAACGGCCTGGCCGGAGGCTGGAAATACGGGATGGCGACCGGTCTGCCGTGGGGCGTGACCTTGTCCGACCCGGCGCTTCGCTATCATCCGGTCAATCTGTACGAGGCGCTGCTCGGCCTGATCCTGCTGGCGGCCGCCGCGTCCGGTCGCGCGCCGGCCGGCGACGGCCGGACGGGCGCGCGGCTTGTTCCCCTGCTCGGCGCCGGGCTTCTGGCCGTTTCGCTGACGGACCGCCACGGTTTGACCTGGTGGCTGCTCGCGCCGGACCAATGGCTGGCAGCCGTGCTGGCGGTTGCCGGGTTATTTCTCCCCCGGCTGTACATACTATGGGAAGCCGTTCAGGAAAGGAGAGGCTTCCCATTGGCAAAAGGCGATTCCAAGGAAAAGCGCCGGCAGGAGAAAAAGAACAAGCGGCAGACGCGGCAGGCGGAACCGTCCGGATCCGACAAATGGACCGGCGGCCCGAACCGTCCGGCGGAGTGACGTCTGCATCGGATTGATCCTGAACGTCAGCCTGGACCCCACGAACCGCAGAACATTCGTCGGGGTCCTTTTTTGCATCGGTAACAAGCTGCATTTCGCGCCTCCGCAGAAGCGGAGATTGCGGCAGGTGCAGAAATTCGTCCGGACGACGGACTTTCGTATTATAATAAATGGGAACCAATATGGGGGATTGCGGCCGGAAGGAGAGGAGACGGATCATGCAGCAGGACATCATCGCCAGGTTCGGCGTGAAACCGTCGATCGACGTGGAGGAAGAAATCCGCAAGCGGACCGACTTCCTGAAAAACCAGGTCTTGCAGGCGGGGGCAAGCGGACTTCTCATCGCCATCAGCGGCGGCGTGGACAGCGCGGTGGCGGCGGCGCTGTGCAAAAAGGCGACGGATGAACTCGCGGCGGAGCGGGGGATGCCGTACATGACCGTCGGCGTGCTGCAGCCGTACGGCACCCAGGAAGACATCGAGGACAGCCGCGCGGTGGCCCGGGCCATCGGCCTTGAAACGGTGGTGGAAACCAACATCCGGGACGCCGTCGACGAAATCGTCCTCGAAACGGAGCATGCCATGAAGGCGCTCGGCATCCACCGCCACATGACCAAACAGGGCAAGGGGAACGTCAAGGCGCGCACCCGCATGGTGGTGCAGTATGCCCTGGCCAACGAGCTGAACCTGCTCGTCATCGGCACGGATCATGCGTCGGAGGCGCTGACGGGCTTTTTCACCAAATGGGGGGACGGCGCGGCGGACGCCATGCCCCTGAGCTCCCTGAACAAGCGGCAGGTGCGCCAATTGGGGGCGGCGCTCGGGATCCCCGATCAGGTGCTGTACAAGACGCCGACGGCGGGCTTGTGGGAAGGGCAGACGGACGAGGGCGAGCTGGGCGTCAGCTACGAGCACAACTGCGATTATCTGGAAGGGAAGCCGGTGCCGCCGGACGTCCGCGAAAAGCTGGAAAGCTGGTACCGCCGGACGGAGCACAAGCGGGCGCCGATTCCGGGCATCTGAGGAGAAGAAGGCCTTGATCATCGGCATCGGGACGGACGTCGTGGAAATCGTGCGCATCGCGCGCATTGTGGAGGGCGCTTCCGGCAGCCGGTTTCTGCGCCGGATTTTGACGGAAGCGGAATTGGAGCTTGTCCGCGGCCGCCCGGCGAGGCGCCTGGCGGAATTCGCGGCGGGGCGGTTTGCCGCCAAGGAGGCGGCGGTCAAGGCCCTCGGGTGCGGCATCGGGACAAAGGCGGGTTTTCTCGACGTGGAAATCGCGGCGCGGCCGGACGGCAGGCCGGTATGCCGCCTGTCGGAGAGGGTGCGCGCCGCCGTGGATTTTCGCGACGGGGACCGGCTGCATCTGACCCTGTCCCATTCGGACGGCCACGCCGTCGCCTTCGCCGTCTGGGAACGGCCGGACGGGTTTTGGGACGGATGAAGAAGCCGGAGCGGAAACGAACGGGCTGCCCCGCCGTCTGCGGACGGACGGGACAGCCCGTTCGGCTGGCGGAAAGTCCGGTCATTTCATGTCCGACAGCCAGGCGGCCAGCGCGGCGATCTGCTCGTCGCTCAGCCGGTTTTCGAACGCGATCATGCCGCCGCCGCCCTTGCGGATTTTTTCTTCGATTTGCTCGATGGTCAGGCGGCTTCCGACGGTTTTCAGGTTCATGCCGCTCAGGTCGGCCTTGTGGCAGCTGAGGCAGTGGCGCTTGTAGATCGCCTCGGGATCGGCCGGGTCGGCCGCTCCGGCGCCGCTGTCGCCTCCGCCGCCGCATCCGGCAAGAACGAGCACAAGAACAAGGCCGGACAGGAGGGCCGGCCATTTCCGCAATGCCATCCGAATCATCCTCCGTCCAATCATCGGTTCGGTACCATCGTGAAGGCACTTCCACATATACCACAATTTTCGCGCGCCCGGGTGAACGCCATTGGAAAATTCATCAAACGTTCAATATTTCGCCGACCGGCTGCTGGCGTGGTACGACAGGGAAAAAAGGGACCTGCCGTGGCGGCGCACCAGGGATCCGTACCGCATCTGGGTGTCGGAAATCATGCTGCAGCAGACGCGGGTGGAAACGGTCATCCCCTACTACGAAAACTTCATGGCGAAATTTCCGACCCTCCGGGCGCTGGCGGACGCGCCTGATGACGAGGTGCTCAAGGCGTGGGAGGGTCTCGGTTATTATTCCCGCATACGCCATTTGCATGCCGCCGTGCGGGAAGTTTGCGAACTGTACGGAGGGGAAGTGCCCGACGATCCCGAAGCGGTGGCCGCCCTGCCCGGCGTCGGGCCCTACACGGCCGGCGCCATCCTGAGCATCGCCTTCAACCGGCCGGTGCCGGCGGTGGACGGGAACGTCATGCGGGTGGTATCCCGCTTTTTCCTGCTGGAGGATGACGTGGCCAGGCCGGCGACCCGGGCGAAAATGGAAACCTTCGTGGGGAAAATGATGCCCAGGGACCGGCCGGGCGATTTCAACCAGGCGATGATGGACCTCGGCGCCACCGTCTGCACGCCGAAACGACCCGGCTGCCTCGTCTGCCCCGTCATGGAGCGGTGCGAAGCCCGCCTGCAGGGACGGGAGCACGAGCTGCCCGTCAAGTCGAAGGCGAAAAAGCCCCGGACGGAATACCGCGCCGTCGCCCTCATCGAGGGGACGGGCGCGCATGCCGGCAGGCTCCTCATCCGGCAGCGGCCGAATGCCGGCCTGCTGGCGGGCATGTGGGAGCTGCCCCACGTCCTGCTGCCGGCGCCGTCTTTCGAGGGTGCGGAAGACGCCCTGCGGGACTGCCCGCTTCCGGGCGGCTGGACCGTCGTGCCGTTCGAGCCGTTCATGGACATCGAACACGAATTCAGCCACATCCGCTGGGTCATGCGGGTGTATCTCGCCGGACTGGCCGAAGACGGCGCAGCGGAGGGCGGCGCACCGGAAAGCGGTGCGGCGGAAGGCGGCTTCGACGGGAACGTCGCGGAAACCCGGTGGCTCGCGCCGGACGAGCGGGACCGGGTGGCGTTTCCCAACGTGTTCATCCGCATCCTGGAAGAATACCGGAAACGAAAAGGCGGCGGCGCCGGATGAGGAACCGGCCGGCGGATGCCGCCGCAAGGACGAAAACGGCGGCCGCAAGGCTTTGCGGGCCGCCGTTTTTTCGTCTGTCTCACTTCACCGCTTCTTCGTAGCGTCTTTCCACTTCCGCCCAGTTGATCACGTTCCAGAAAGCCGCGATGTAGTCCGGGCGCTTGTTTTGATATTTCAGGTAGTAGGCGTGTTCCCACACGTCGATGCCGAGAATCGGCGTGTCGCCCTGCATGAGCGGGCTGTCCTGGTTCGGCGTGCTGTACACTTTCAGCTTCTTGTCCGGGCCGACGGCCAGCCAGGCCCAGCCGCTTCCGAAGCGGGTCGCGGCCGCTTTCGAGAACTCTTCCTTGAACTTCTCGAAGCCGCCCAGTTCGCTGTTGATCGCTTCCGCCAGTTTGCCCTTCGGCTCGCCGCCGCCGTTCGGGCCGATGGTCACCCAGAACAGCGAGTGGTTGGCATGTCCGCCGCCGTTGTTGCGGACCGCCGTGCGGATGTCTTCCGGAACGGCATCCAGGTTGCCGATGAGCTCTTCCACCGACTTGTTGAAAAGCTCCGGATACTTCTCCAGGGCGGCGTTCAGGTTGGTGACGTACGCGTTGTGATGGCGGTCGTGATGGATCATCATGGTCGTTTCGTCAATGTACGGCTCCAGCGCATTGTTCGGATACGGGAGCGGCGGCAGTTGGTGTGCCATGTTCGGACAACCTCCCAAATTCATGAAATGGTACAATGTCATTATCCCTCATTTACCATAATAAATCAACATTTAAGTATGTTAAGTCTTCCGGGTCCGGCCGGCGAACTTGCCGCGGCATCGTCCGTTCCGCAGGGGAGGGGCGGACTTTCGTCAGCCGCACACAGGAAAATGGAGGAAAAGATGACACCGTCAGTCATGCAAACGCTTGAAATAAAACGCTTTCAGCAGAAAAACGGCCCATTCTCCGGTTTTTCCCGGGAATTTCACGAAAGCCAGCAGGAATTTTGCGATTTTTGTCGTAGTAGTATAGTCGCTGATTTTTTTGACCATACGGGAGATGGAACACACGATGACGTTTGTCCGGGGATTCCGCCTGTCCGACTACGCCGCGGCCACCGAGCTGCTCCGGGAAACGCTGAGCGAAGCGTGCTTCGAGGAAACGATCGAAGCGTTCGGCCGGCAGCTGTCCTGGGACGGAGAGCTGGTGCTCGTGGCGGAAGCGGACGGCGAGGTGGCGGGAGTCATCATCGGCACCATCGACAACGACTGCGGGTATTGCTACCGGATCGCCGTGGGACGCAAGTATCGGCGCCGGGGCATCGGCCGCCAGCTGATCCAGGCCCTGAAGCGGCGGTTCGAGCTCCGAAACGTGAAGAAAGTGCTGGTCAGCGTGGACGAACACAATGCGAGCATCCTGCCCTTTTACGAATCCATCGGGTTCGATCCGGCTTCCCTCGAGCGTTCCGGGCGCCAGCTGAGCATCGTGAACGGATGACCGGCCGGATGCCCGCCTGTTTCCGAAAATGCATATCTTGCCGCCGGACGGCCGGCAGGGTATGCTTTTTTCATATCCACAACCGTACGGAAAGGATCCGCGCATGACGAAACCGACGGTGATCAAAAGTTTCAAGCACAACGGCAGCCTTCACCGCATGTGGCTGGAAAACTGGCGGTTGCCCGACGACTGGCTGAAGCCCGAGCATGCGGCGGAACGGATGGCGGTTCTGGTCAACAACCGGACGCCGATCATGGAGGCGGACGGCAAGGAATGGGTGAGCCGCGTGCCGGGCGTCTCTTTTTTTATCCCGGGCGAGTGGTATAATATAGTCGCGCTGATCGGGGAGGCGGGGGTCCGCTACTACTGCAACGTCGCATCCCCGCCCTATTTTTCGGGAAACACGCTGACCTACATCGACTACGATCTCGACGTGATCGTCCAGCCCGACGGATCGCGCCAGATCGTGGATGAGGACGAGTATGAGCGCCACAAGACGGTCTACCATTATTCCGGCACGGTAAGGCGGAAGGTGGCGGACGGGCTGGCCCGGCTTCTGGACCGGATCGACAACCGGCGGCCGCCCTTCGACGACCGGGCCGTGCTGGACTATTTCGCCCGGTGGAAACACGGGGACAAGGAGGCGCCGGGAACGCCATGAAAATCGAAGAACGGGATGCCGCGCTGCCCGGCGGGCCGGAAGAAGCGGCGGGGCGCACGGACCGCGTCCGTTCCGAACTGTGGGAATGGATCAAATCGATCGCGGCCGCGCTGGCCATCGTCCTCGTCGTGCACACGTTCGTGTTCAACCTGTCCACGGTCAAGGGCAACTCCATGCTGCCGACGCTGGAAGACGGCGAATGGCTGTTCGTCAACAAGATCGGGTTCTTGCTGGGCAAGCCGGAGCGCGGCGACATCGTCATTTTGAAAGATCCGAAAGGGTCCCTCGGCTTCCGCGAATATCTCGTGAAGCGGGTCGTCGCCCTTCCGGGCGAAACGGTGGAAGCCAGATCGGGCATCCTGTACGTGAACGGGCGCGAGGTGGCCGAACCGTACACGGACACCCGGATCGAAGACGGGGATTTCGGCCCCGTGACGGTGCCGGACGGACACTATTTCGTCATGGGCGACAACCGCCACCGCGCCGCCAGCACCGACAGCCGCTCGTTTCACGCCGTGCCGGAAGAGCTGATCAAGGGCAAGGTGCAGTTCGTCCTGTGGCCTCCAAGCCGGATCGGCGGCCTGTATGCCGAACGGCCGGAGATCCGGTAATGCGGAACGCGAAAGGGGCCGGGGAGGTCGGACCGTGAAAGAAGTGGTCATCTATACCGACGGGGCCTGTTCGGGCAACCCCGGACCGGGCGGCTGGGGAGCCGTGCTGATGTACGGCGGCCACCGGAAGGAACTGTCCGGCGGGGAGAAGATGACGACCAACAACCGGATGGAACTGACGGCCGTCATCGAAGCGCTGCGCGCCCTGAAGCAGCCCTGCAGCGTGACGGTATACAGCGACTCCGCCTACGTGGTGAACGGTTTTTCCCTCGGCTGGGTGGACGGCTGGATCCGGAACGGATGGGTCAACAGCCGGGGGCAGCCGGTGGAAAACCAGGATTTGTGGAAAACGCTGCTCGGGGAGATGGAGAGGCACCGGGTCCGCTATGTCAAAGTGAAAGGGCACAGTGATAACGAATGGAACAACCGTTGCGACCAGCTGGCCAGGGAGGCGATCCGGGCGCTGGGGTGAGCGGGGACGGCGCGCCGCCGGAGGCGTCTTCGGAGCGGACGGCCGCCGTCATGACGCGCGGCGAGATCGCCGAACTGAAGGATGCGATCAAAAGGGCGGCACCGAAGCTCGGCATCGACGAGATCGGCTTTGCTTCGGCCGAGCCTTTTTTTGCATTGAAGGACATTTTGCTGCGCCATCGCGCCCTCGGGCGGGAGTCGGGGTTCGAGGAGCCCGATCTCGACAAGAGGGTCCATCCGGACCGCCATCTGCCCGGCGTCCGCTCCATCATCGCCGTGGCCGTCGCCTACCCGGCAAAGCTCAAGGATCCGCCGAAGTCGGCGCCGGGCGCCTATCGCGGCATCATCGCCCGGTCGGCGTGGGGCGAAGATTACCACAAGGTGGTGCGGGAGCGTCTCGAGCGGCTGGCCGCGTTCATCCGCGGGCGGGTGCCCGGGGCGCGCCTCGAAATCATGGTGGACACCGGCGCCCTGTGCGACCGGGCCGTGGCGGAGCGGGCGGGCATCGGCTTCGTCGGCAAAAACTGCGCCCTCATCACGCGACATCACGGCTCCTGGGTGCATCTCGGGGAAATGCTGACGGACATTCCCTTCGAACCGGACGTGCCGGTCACGGAGCAGTGCGGGGACTGCACGCTGTGCCTCGACGCCTGTCCCACCGGCGCGCTGGTCGGCCCGGGGCAGATCGACGCGAAACGCTGCATTTCGTACCTGACCCAGACGAAAGGGTTTCTGGACGACGAGTGGAAGGTGAAGATCGGCAACCGGCTGTACGGCTGCGACACGTGCCAGATCGTCTGTCCGAAAAACCGGGGGATGAACTGGACGCACCACGAAGAGCTTACGCCGGATCCGGAGCTCGTCAAACCGCTGCTCAAGCCGATCCTGACGATGTCGAACCGGGGGTTCCGGGACACCTTCGGCAAAAGCGCCGCGGCCTGGCGGGGCAAAAAGCCGATCCAGCGCAATGCGATCATCGCCCTCGGCCATTTCCGGGACGAAAGCGCGGTGCCGGATTTGGGCCGGCTGCTGCTGGAAGATCCGCGGCCGGAAATCCGCGGCACGGCGGCCTGGGCCCTTGGCCGCATCGGCGGGGAGGAGGCGCGCCGGCTGCTGGAGGAGGCCGCCGGACGGGAACCGGACGAACGGGCGCGGGAAGAGGTGCTGCGGGCGCTGGAGGCGATCCGGGGCGGCGGCCGCCTGCCGGCGGAGTGACCGGATGCGCCGGACGGGAAACCGGCCGGCTTTCAGCCGGATGCCGACATGCATCCGGACACGCAACCGGCAGCATCTTTAGCGAGGCGGCAAGGTGCCGTTTCGCCCGCGCCGCGGGGGAACCGCGGCCGGCCGGCGGCCGCCATGATCGGTCACGGGCATGGAACGGTTTTGGCGATTGTGCCGGAACGGTTCATTTGATATAGTTTAAATGATTTTCATTTGATAATGAATCAAAGAAGTGTCGTGGTTTTCATGGCAGCAACCGTCCCGGGAGAGGAGGCGCTCGAATGGCCGGCAACAAAGACTACAAAAACCGGCTGGTGGAGGAAAACCGCGCGTTGATCGAGGGGCACATCCGCGAAATTTTGCGGCTGATCGGGGAAGATCCGGATCGGGAAGGCCTTGCGGAAACGCCCGCCCGGGTCGCGCGCATGTACGAGGAACTGTTCCGCGGGTACGGGGTGGATCCCCGCGAAGTGCTCGGCGTCACATTCGACGAGCAGCACGAGGAACTGGTCATCGTCAAGGACATCGTCTATTACAGCCTGTGCGAACACCATATGGCGCCGTTTTTCGGCAAAGTGCACATCGGCTACGTGCCCAGCGGGAAAATCGCCGGTCTCAGCAAGTTCGCCCGGCTGGTGGAGGCGGTGACCCGCAGGCTGCAGGTGCAGGAGCGGATCACGTCGGAAATCGCCGACATTCTGGATGAAGTGCTGAATCCGCACGGCGTGATGGTCGTCGTCACCGGCGAGCATCTGTGCATGAGCGCACGCGGCGTCCACAAGCCCGGCAGCACGACGGTCACGTCCGCCGTGCGGGGCATTTTCCGGCGCAATGCCGCGCTGCGTGCGGAGTTTTTGTCGCTGATCAAGGAATAGCGGGCGGCGGCGGTCGGCGCCGGATCCGGCAGGATCCGGACCGGCGCGCCGGACGCCGTGGATGGCGGAGGAACCGGAAGGCGCGCAAGGACCTTCGGCGGGAGGGTCCGCCGGCTTGTGACGAGCCGCGACTTCCGGTTCTTTTTTGCATCCGATGAAGGTTTTTTCGCTCAGACGTTTTCGCTCAGTAAGGGGTCCATGCCAAGGTCCGGGCTTTCCGGAACCGCTCTTCCACGCAGCGCCAGTTCACCACGTTCCACCAGGCTTCGATGTAGCGGGCGCGCTCGTTCCGGTAGCGCAAATAGTAGGCATGCTCCCACACGTCCAGCACGAGCAGCGGAATGACGTCCCATTGGGACAGGTTCTGATGCTTTTCGGCCTGCAAAATTTCCAGCCGGCGGGCGCGGGGACTCCAGACGAGCAGCGCCCAGCCGCCCCCTTCCACCTTCTCCGCCGCCTGGCTGAAGTGGGCCTTGAACGCGTCGAAGCTGCCGAAATCCCGTTCGATTTGCGAAAGCAGGGCGCCCGCCGGCTTCCCGCCGCCGTCCGGGCCCATGACGCACCAGAAAATGGTGTGCAGATAATGCCCCGCGCCGTGGAAAGCGGCTTCCCGCTCCCAATGCTTCAGCAGGGCGAAATCGCCGGTCTTCCTCGCCTCGGCCATCATGCGCTCCGCCTGGTTCAGGCCGTCCACATAGGATTTGTGGTGCTTGTCATGATGCAGGCGCATCGTCTCTTCGTCAATCCACGGTTCCAGCGCGTCGTACGGATACGGCAGCGGCGGGAGCGTGTGTCCGCCGATCGGCACCGGCTCCGGCCGGCCGCCCGGGCCGGACGGGGATGGAGCGGACGGGACGGCGTCCGACCAGTGGCCTTCGCCGGTGGGGCCGGGCGAAAGGCCGTCCGCCCGGACGTCGTCCGCCGCAAACCCGTCCGCCGGCGGTTCCGAACGCATGGACCACCCGGCAGCCGGGTCCGCCGTCCGCCATTCGTGCAACCTTTCCGCAATGGAAGCGGTGACCGCCCGCTGTGCGGCCATCCATCGTTCCAGATCCGTCGCCATGTTCACGAAACGTTCCTCCCGATTGGTCGTTCGTACCCATCGTATTCGGAAGGCGGATGGCGGGTTCCGGAAGGACGATTGGCGCATCCCGCAGGATGCGGTATACTGGATGTAACACGGTTTCGCATAATGAAACATGGGATGAGGGTTGCGAAATGGATGACGGCAAAACGACGGTCCGCGCCGTGGACCGCGCGCTGGACCTGCTGCTCTGTTTCGTGGAGGAAACGGATCTCGGGTTGACGGAACTGGCGGCCCGCGCCGGATTGCACAAAAGCACCGCCCTCCGGTTGCTTTCGTCCCTGGAGCGAAAAGGATTCGTCATCCGCAATCCGGTGACGGACAAATACCGCCTCGGCTACCGCATCCTGGAACTGGCCGCCGGCGCGGCCCAGCCGGATGACCTGTCCCTCGTGTTCCTGCCCGAGATGGAACGGCTCCGGGACCAGATCGGCGAGACGGTCAGCCTGTATGTGCGGGACGGGTTCGAACGGATCCGCATCCAGGCGGTGCAAAGCCGGGAAGCGGTCCGCCGCGTGGCGCCGGTGGGCGCCCGCCTGCCCCTCTACGTCGGGGCGTCCAGCAAAGTGCTGGTGGCCTACGCGGGGGAACGCTTCATCGAGGAATGGCGGACGGGGGGAAACTGGCCGGAAGGCTTCCAGCCGGATGCTTTTCTCGCGCAGATGGAGCAGGTGCGCCGGGAAGGGTTCGCCACCAGTTTCGAAGAGCGGGAACCGGGCGTCGCGGCCATGGCGGTGCCGATCATTGGCCGTTCCGGCCAGCTGGCCGCCGCCCTGTCCGTGTCCGGTCCGAGCAGCCGGCTCACGCCGGATGTGATGAAACGCCACGCCGGGCTGCTGAAGGAAGCGGCGGCGCGGATGGGGAAGCTGGTGCGCTGAAGCCGCCGGTTGCAAAACGGACAAAAGGCAAAACGGACAAAAAAAGGAGAACCGCCGCGATTGCGGCCGTTCTCCTTTTTTTTGATGGCAGCCGGTTCAGCCGGCTTTCAGCATCTGGCGCAGCACCGTCTGCAGAATGCCGCCGTTGCGGTAGTAGTCGATTTCCACCAGGCTGTCGAGGCGGACGATGACCTCGAAGGTGAACGTCGAGCCGTCTTCGCGGGTGGCGGTGACGGTGACCGTCTGCCCCGGCTTGATGTCGTTGTCCAGGCCGGTGATGTCGAACGTTTCGCGCCCGGTGATGCCGAGCGACTTCCAGCTGTCGCCTTCCTTGAACTGCAGCGGAAGCACGCCCATGCCGACCAGGTTGCTGCGGTGGATCCGTTCGAAGCTTTCGGCGATGACCGCCTTGACGCCGAGCAGGTACGTGCCCTTCGCCGCCCAGTCGCGGGAGCTGCCGGTGCCGTATTCCTTGCCGGCGATCACGATCAGGTTCGTGCCGTCTTCCTTGTATTTCATGGCGGCGTCGTAGATCGGCATGACTTCGCCCGTCGGCAGGTAGGTGGTCACGCCGCCTTCAGTGCCCGGCGCCACCTGGTTGCGGATGCGGATGTTGGCGAAGGTGCCGCGCATCATCACTTCATGGTTGCCGCGGCGCGAACCGTAGGAGTTGAAGTCTTTGCGCGCCACGCCGCGCTCGGTCAAATATTTGCCGGCGGGGCTGTCGGCCCGGATGCTGCCCGCTGGCGAGATGTGGTCCGTCGTCACCGAATCGCCCAGGAGGGCCAGCGTGCGGGCGCCGCGGATGTCCTCGATGTCGCCCGGCTCGGGCCCGAGGCCGGCGAAGAAAGGCGGCTCCTGGATGTAGGTGCTTTTCGGATCCCATTCGTAGAGCATGCCTTCGGACACCGGGATTTCGTTCCACCGCTGGTTCTGCCTGAACACGTTGGCGTACTTGGCCTTGAACATGTCCGGCGTGATGGCGGTGCGGATCGCTTCCTGGATTTCTTCCGCGCTCGGCCAGATGTCCTTCAGGTAGACGGGCTGGCCGTCTTTGCCGGTCCCGATCGGCTCCTTCGCCAGGTCGATGTCCACCGTTCCGGCCAGCGCGTAGGCGACGACGAGCGGAGGCGACGCCAGGAAGTTCATCTTCACCTGCGGATGGATGCGGCCTTCGAAGTTCCGGTTGCCGGACAGCACCGCCGCCACGGTCAGGTCGTTGTCGGCGATGGCGGCGCTCACTTCGTCGGGCAGCGGACCGCTGTTGCCGATGCAGGTGGCGCAGCCGTAGCCGGCCACGTGGAAGCCGAGCTGTTCGAGATACGGGAGCAGGCCCGCTTTCGCCAGGTAGTCGGTCACGACCAGCGACCCCGGCGTCAGGCTGCTTTTCACGTAGGCCGGTTTGGTGAGACCTTTTTCCACCGCTTTCTTGGCCAGAAGCCCGGCGCCCAGCATGACGCTCGGGTTGGACGTGTTCGTGCAGCTGGTGATGGCGGCGATGACGACGTCGCCGTTTTTCAGCCGGCTCGTTTTGCCGTCCGGATGGTTCACCGTGGCTTCCTGGGCCAGCTTCTCGTCCGTCAGGCCGTAGCCGCCCTGGTCCACCGGCTTGCGGACGATCGTCCGATACGTTTCTTTCATCGCCGACAGTTCGATCCGGTCCTGCGGGCGCCGCGGCCCGGCCAGGCTGGGCACGACGGTGCCCAGGTCGAGTTCGATCGTGTCGGAAAACACCGGATCCGGCGTGTCGTCGGTGCGGAACAGGCCCTGTGCCTTGTAGTAGGCTTCCACCAGGGCGATCTGCTCTTCGCTCCGGCCGGTGAGGCGCAGGTAGTTCAAGGTTTCCTCGTCCACCGGGAAGAAGCCCATCGTGGCGCCGTATTCCGGCGACATGTTGGCCACCGTGGCCCGGTCCGCCAGGCTGATGCTCGTCAGGCCGGGGCCGTAAAATTCCACAAACTTGCCGACGACGCCCTTCTTGCGGAGCATTTCCGTGACGGTGAGCGCCAGGTCCGTGGCCGTGGCCCCTTCCGCCAGACGGCCGGTCAGCTTGAAACCGACGACTTCCGGCGTGACGAAATAGAGGGGCTGGCCGAGCATGCCGGCTTCCGCCTCGATGCCGCCGACGCCCCAGCCGACGACGCCGAGGCCGTTGATCATCGTCGTGTGGGAGTCGGTGCCGACAAGGGAATCGGGGAACACCCACGTTTCGCCGTCCACGGTTTTCGTCGCGGCCACCGACGCCAGGTATTCCAGGTTGACCTGGTGCACGATGCCCGTTGCGGGCGGCACGGCCCGGAAGTTGTCGAACGCGGTCTGCGCCCAGCGCAGGAAACGGTAGCGCTCCTCGTTGCGTTCGAATTCAAGGTCCATGTTGATCTGCAGGGCGTCTGCCGTGCCGAAGGCGTCGACCATGACGGAGTGGTCGATGACCAGATCGACGGGCACGAGCGGGTTGATCTTCTTCGGGTCGCCGCCCGCCCGTCTCACCGTGTCCCGCATGGCGGCCAGGTCGACGACGACGGGCACGCCGGTGAAGTCCTGCAGCACGATGCGGGCCGGAATGAAGGGAATTTCCCTGTTCTTGTCCGCCGTGGCCCACGACGCGATTTGCCGGATGTGGTCTTCCGTGATGGCCCGGCCGTCGAACTGGCGGACGGCGGCTTCCAGGAGCACCCGGATGGAAAACGGCAGCCTTCCGATGCCGGGGAACGTCTTTTCCAGCTCCGGCAGCGAGAAATACCGGTAGCGGCGGCCGCCCGATTCCAGGGTCCTGGCAATGGCATAGCGATCCTGATAAGCCATGATTCCTGACTCCTTCCTGATGGATGATGGACGGTGTCCGCGAAGGTTGTTTCGCGGTATGAAACAGCATTTCAAAATATGCCCCTATTCAGTATACTCCGAACGGCCCGCCGCGTAAAGCGCATTGCATCCAGGTTCCGTCATGATCCGTCACCGCCGGGCATATAATGAAGGGACTTGATTCGCGTCCCGGGTTTTGGCGGCAAACATGCGAAACATGCGGCGCGGTTGCCGCAGCCGGACGGGAGGGTGCGCACCATGGACCGATGGCGGGACGGCGGCGACGGATGGCGGGAATGCCTGGAGGCTTATGTCCGCCGCCTCGACCGGATGGAGACCGGCGACGCGCCGGCGCTGTCCGGTCTTGTGGAAGACTGGGCGTTTCTGAAACATTGCGGCGACAAATATCGCCGGCTGTCCGCCGGCCGGGCGGCGGGCGGAAGACCCGTCCGCGCGGAGACGGCCTTCAGGCCGGTGTGGACGATCCGGCGGCCGGGCGGCCCGCGGGTCCGGATCCGTCTCGCCCGGCGGCTGGTCTACGGAGACGGCCGGGAGGAGGAACGGATCGAACAGGAAACCCTCGATTTCGTGTGCCGGGGCGGGCGCTGGACCATCGCCAGGCTGGTGCCCGACGTGCCGGAAAAGAGAGGACACGGCGGGAACGTCCCGCCGGCAAGCGGCCAAGCGACATGTGGGCCGGCGGCCGGTTCTTCGGCACATGAGCCGGCGAAGGCCGGTTCTCCGGCTCGCGCGCCGGCGACGGTCGGTCTTTCGGCACGCGCACCGGCGACGGTCGGTCCTTCGGCACGCATTCCGCCGGATGGGAGCGGTTCAACGGATGGGCGCGAAAACCGACGAGGCGCGCGGGCCGTCCGGTACGACCGGGAAGCGGCCAAAGCCTACGCCGACGCCTGGTGGAACGGCACGAATCCGAAGTTTCACCGCTTCGCCGTGGATTGCACCAACTACGTGTCGCAGTGCCTCTTTGCAGGCGGCTTGCCGATGGACTATACTGGGAGAAGGGATTCCGGCTGGTGGTACATGGGCTATGCCGGAGGCGCGGAGCGCTGGAGCTACAGCTGGGCGGTGGCCCACAGCCTGCGGCAGTACATGGCGTCGGGCAGCCGGCCGCCAAGGGGGATGCCGAAGGAAGATCCCCGCGAGCTGGACATCGGCGACGTCATTTTCTATGACTGGGACGGGGACGGCCGCTGGCAGCATTCGGCCATCGTCACCGGCCGCGACCGGGACGGCTGGCCGCTGGTGAACGCGCATACGAGCGACAGCAAGCGGCGGTTCTGGGATTACCGGGATTCCTACGCCTGGTCGACGCGCACCCGTTACGCATTCCTGCATGTTCCCGACGAGCTGTGACGGCGGCGAGATCGGGGACGGATCAAGATTCGGAGGTTGCCCCATGAGCAGAAAGATGCGGGTTGGCATATTGTACGGCGGGAAATCGGGCGAACATCACGTGTCCGTCACCACCGCCTTTTCGGTCATCCAGGCATTCGATTTCGGCAAATATGAAATCGTGCCTTTTTATATTACCCAGCAAGGCGAGTGGCGGAGGGGGCCGCTCCTGACCGCTCCCGTCAGCGACCGGCGGGCGCTCATGTTTGGCGTCGATGGCGGGGCGCCGGCCGTTGCCGGACCGGGAACGGCCGAAGCGGATCGGGATGACGCCGGCGGACCGCCCGCGGCGCCGGTTGAAGGCCGCCGCGCGCTGATCGCGTCTTTCGCCGGAGACGGCGACGGCGGACTGCCGGACGTCGTGTTTCCCCTCCTGCACGGCACCTACGGCGAAGACGGCACCGTGCAGGGGCTTCTGGAGATGGCCGGCATTCCCTACGTGGGTGCGGGCGTGCTCGCCTCCGCCGTCGGCATGGACAAAGTGGTCATGAAGAAGCTTTTTGCGGAAGCCGGCCTCCCCCAATGCATTTACCGCCATTTCACCCGGACGGAATGGGAGAAAGACCGGGAGGAGCACCTGCTGGAGATCGAGGTGTCCCTCGGATATCCGTGTTTCATCAAGCCGGCCAATCTGGGGTCCAGCGTGGGCATTTCCAAGGCGAACAACCGCGCCGAGCTCATCGCCGCGGTGGAACTGGCCTTCCGCTACGACCGCAAGGTGATCGTGGAGGAGTACGTGAATGCCCGGGAAGTGGAAGTCGGCATTCTGGGCAACGACGAACCGCGGGCGTCCGTCTGCGGCGAAATCGTCACGAATCGCGAGTTTTACGATTACCAGGCCAAGTACACGGACGGCAACTCGTCGCTCATCATACCCGCCGATCTGCCCCCGGCGCTGTCCGACCGGATCCGCGAAATGGCCATCCGGGCGTTTCGCGCCATTGACGGCAGCGGTCTCGCCCGGGTCGACTTCTTCCTGCGCAGGGAAGACGGCGCCGTTTTGATCAACGAGATCAACACGATGCCCGGCTTCACCCCCTTCAGCATGTACCCGCTGCTCTGGAAGGAATCCGGCGTCTCGTACACCGAGCTTCTGGACGAACTGCTGCGCCTCGCCCTGGAACGCCACGCGGCGAAGCAGCGGCTTGTGTATTCCGTGGACGGGTGACGTCGGAGGGCGGCATCGGACGGGTGACATCTGCCGGGCGGCGCGCGCATTGACGTTCGACAGGAGGGAAGGCGATGGGATTCGTTTCCGAATTTCATTCCGTTTGCAAATTCAAGGACGAGAATGAACTGTACCAGCTGCTGGAATACGGCAAGACCGCGATGGTGAAGTCCGGCTTCCGCATCTATCCGACGGGCCAGCTGGCCGTCGCCTACCGGCCGGACAACCGGGCCGTCGCCATCGTGAAAATTACCGCGTCCATCGCCGAGATCAATTTCCAGGGCGAAGAAGTGACCAAGGTGGAAATGGACCTGGTGCGCCGGCTGACGGAAGAGGAGGAGCGCGTCCTGACCGCCCTGGGCAAGGAAATGTATTTCGGCGGGCCGTGACGGGCGCCAAACCGGGCGCATCCGTCGTCCAAACCGCGCGCCGTGCATGACGGCCGCCATCAGGGCGCATCGTAATGGCGAGGATGTCCGAAGCGGACGATCGAACCGGCGGGCGTCCGACTGGTGAATCCGCCGGCGATTCCGCCGGTGCATCCGCCGGGTCCCGGATCCGCCGGGGACCGCTTCCTCCGGTGACCGGTTCCGCTGGCGCCGGATCCGCCGGTGACTGTTTCCGCCGGTCCGCCGGCAACGGATCCGCGGGCGCCGGCAAGGCATGGCCGCCGGCCGGCACGATCGCCGCGAATTCACGCGGGCGTCCAAAACGGAGGGATCGCCGTGCGCGTGCGGTTCGGATACGTGGTTGCTGGAGCTCATGGGGCTGGACGAGCGGGCCAAGCTGAACATGCACATCGGCGGCGCGTACGGCGACAAGAAGAAGACGATGGAGCGGTTTCTCCGCCAGTTCGAAGCGCTGCCCGGCCGCATCCGCGCCCGCATGATGCTGGAAAACGACGACAAGACGTTCACCGCCGCGGAAACGCTGGAAGCCTGCGAGGCGCTGGGCGTGCCGATGGTGCTGGACATCCATCACCATGCCGTCAATCACCGCGGCGAATCCATAGAAAAGCTTTGGCCCCGCATTCTCGCCACCTGGGAAGGCCGGCGCGTGCCGCCCAAAGTGCACGCCTCCAGTCCGAAAAGCGCCGCCGATCCCCGCAGCCACGCCGACTATCTGCACGTTCCCGACCTCATCCGCTTCTTCCGCGCCGTCGCCGGCATGACGCCCGAACTGGACGTGATGATCGAAGCGAAAAGGAAAGACGGCGCCCTTTTCAGGCTGATGGAAGAGCTGGCGGAAACGGACGGCGTGACGGTCACGGGCGGGGCGTCCATCCTTTTTTCGACGGATTGATCGAGCCGAGCGGATCGCTTTCGACAGGCAACTTTTTTGCGCAACTCCTGTACGGTGCCCGGTTTCCATGCCATAATAGACACAGAGAACAAACCGCAAAAAGAGAAAGAATCACGGAAAGAGTGGACTGGCGATGAACGAACGCGAAGGGAAAAAAGACCGGGAACCATACGTGGTCGGAAGAAAAAGCTACACCGCCGTCGCCGTGAACACGGCTTCCAAGGCCGGTGAATGGATCAAGACGAAAATCGGACAGTTCCGCACCCTGCAGTACAAAAAGTCGCCGACCGACCTGGTGACGGAAGTGGACCGGGGAGCGGAGCAGATGATCCGCAGCCTGATCGCGACGCATTTTCCGGAGCATGCGTTTCTCGGCGAAGAAAGCGCGAAGGACGGACTGACGCCGGAACAGGCGATGGAAGAGGAATTCGTCTGGATCGTCGATCCGCTGGACGGCACGATCAACTTCGTGCACGGGTTTCCGAATTTCAGCGTGTCCATCGCCCTCGCCCGCAAAGGGGAAATCATCGTCGGCGTCGTGTACGACCCGAACCGGGACGAAATGTTCGTCGCCGAGAAGGGCAAGGGCGCCTATCTGCACGGCAGGCGGATGAGCGTGTCGAAGGAGGATTCGCTGGCGGCCAGCCTGCTGGCCGCGGGCATGCCCGCCCTCCGCGAAGACGGTTTGCGCAATCTGGACCGTCTGCGGAGCGTGTCGGGGCGCGTGCGCAGCGTCCGCATGCTTGGCTCGGCGGCCCTCCATCTGGCCTACGTGGCGGCCGGCCGGCTGAGCGGTTACTGGGAATACGGGCTGAATGCGTGGGACATGGCCGCCGGCACGCTGCTCGTCACGGAATCCGGCGGAAGGGTGTCAGATCTCGCCGGCGGGCCGCTGACGCTGGCAACCCGCAACATTTGCGCCACGAACGGCCTCATCCATGATGAACTGCTGGCCGAGGTCGGCGAAGGCTGAGGCGGCGGGAGCGGGCGGCCGGGGTGAGCCCTTCCTGGGGTGCGCCGCAGGCATGAACGGCATGAAATCCCGTTCGGGCGTCACGTGAACTGGATTTCATGCATCATATTTTTGCGGATTTGGGCGAACGGGGGCCCATGAACTGGATTTCGTGCATCATACTTTTGCGAAACCGCCCAAATCGGGCGATTTTCAAAAAATATGCTGCATGATTTCCAGTTCATGAGCCCCCTTTTTTCGTTTTCGCCGAAACAAACTGTACAAAATCCATTTTGTGCGCTGCACGAACGGGATTTCATGTCCTTCACCATCCCGCGCATCCGGTCAAAAGAAGAAGAACGCCAGCGCGCGCCTGTCCAGTTCGTACGCCATGAGCCGCCGGCTTTTTCCGCGCGGCACGGGCTTCAGCCAACCTTTGGCGCACAGCGATTGCAGCCATTTCACCGCCGTCCGGTGGTCCACTGCGAATCGCCGCTTCACGTCCGCCGGCCGGATGGGCGCTCCGCTGGCCACGGCCAGTTTCACCACTTCTTTTTCCAGGAGCGACGCTCGGGAGGGAGAAAGGGCCGGTTCCAGGTTGCCGAGCACCATTTTCAGCAGCTGTCGGCAGACGTCCGGGCGTTTCTCCACGTCATGGTAGGCAAAGGAAATCGTGTGAATCCCCATGCCGTAAAGAAATGTTTCCCGGTTCAGTTCATCGCTGTAGGACTGGTGGTCCATGCCGCGCACGTGCGCGTTGAATCCCTTCACTTCCACATTCAGCTTCACGAATCCGGGCGTCCACATGAAATCCGCATAATACGGCCTCCGGCGCCAATCCAGCACTTCGTACTCCGGGTGCAGGTGGTCGAAATTTCCCTTGAGCGGCCACCATACGTTTCGCAAAAAAAGCTTCTCCGCGTGGCCATGTCCGAATTCCAGGCGCAGGCGCCGCTGGCCGGAACGGCGTTCCAAGTGATGTTGCAGCCAGTTGGCATATTCGGTTTCAAAATGGGGCATCCGCAGGCCTCCCTTGACAACAAATTTCTTCACGGCTAGCAAAAACGCCCGTTTCCGCTCAATTGCGGAAAACGGGCGTTCTTCGCCACACCTCCAGCATACACCAGAAAAAGGAAATTGTCCAGCCTGCGCCGGGTCCTCCGACAGCATCCGCCACCAAGCGACAAGGCCCCGGACAGCTCGAATATGGAGGCCTGCCGGCTAACCCCGTACCCGCTTGATGTCCACGGGGATGAACGGCATGAAATCCCGTTTGGGCGTCACGTGAACTGGATTTCATGCATCACATTTTGCGGATTTGGGCGAACGGGGGCCCATGAACTGGATTTCGTGCATCTCATTTTCGCCGAAAGGCCGGAATCGGGCGATTTTCGCGAAATGAGCTGCACGATTTCCAGTTCGCGGGCCCCGTTTTGGCTTGTCGGACAAAATGAGATGCATGAAATCCAATTGACGGGACGAATGAACCGGATTTCATGCAGCTCATTGACGTTTGGATCGAGTTGTCGTTTGGATCGTTGCCGCCGGCCCGGACATGGTTTTGCGGTTACCGGCCCTGGCGCGCCATCTCGCGAAACGCCCGGTCCGCGGCTTCGATCGTACAGGCCACGTCTTCTTCCGTATGGGCGATGGTGAGAAACCAGGCTTCGTACTTGGACGGCGCCAGGCAGATGCCCCGGTCGAGCATCAGGCGGAAAAAGGAGGCGAACCGCTCGCCGTCCGCCCGTCCGGCTTCCTCGTAATTCGTGACCGGATGGTCGCAAAAATGGGTGGACAGGGCGCCGGCGATCCGGTTGACGGTCAGGGGAATGCCGTGACGCGCGGCCGCTTCGGCGAGGCCGTCCGCCAGCATGCGGCCGAGGGCGTCCAGCCGTTCGTAGACGCCCGGCTCGCGGAGCACCTCCAGGCAGGCGATGCCCGCCGAGACGGAAGCCGGATTGCCGGCCATCGTGCCCGCCTGGTAGGCCGGTCCGAGGGGCGCCACCTTGTCCATCACCTCGGCCTTCCCGCCATAGGCGCCGATGGGCAGGCCGCCGCCGATGATTTTGCCGAGGGCGGTCAGGTCCGGCTCCACGGCGGCGGGATCGGGGAACAGGCGATACGTCTGGGCGGCGCCGTAGTGGAAGCGGAAGGCGCTGATCACTTCGTCGTAGATGACCAGCGCGCCCGCCGCGCGGGCGAGCCGGCACACGTCTTCCAGAAAGCCGGGTTTCGGCGCCACAATGCCGAAGTTTCCGACGATGGGCTCGATCATGACGGCGGCGGTCTGGTCCCCCCAGCGCTCCAGGGCGCCGGCCAGGGCGGCGGCGTCGTTGAACGGCACGGTGATCACTTCGCGGGCGACGCTGGCGGGCACGCCGGCGCTGTCCGGCGACCCGAGGGTGGACGGCCCGGAGCCGGCCGCCACCAGCACCTGGTCGAAATGGCCGTGGTAGCAGCCGGCGAATTTGATGATTTTGTCCCGTCCGGTGGCGGCGCGGGCGACCCGGATGCAGCTCATCACCGCTTCCGTTCCGCTGTTGGTGAAACGCACCTTGTCCAGGGACGGAATGGCGTCCTTCAGCATTTTGGCGAAGGTGATTTCGAGTTCCGTCGGGGTGCCGAACAGGGTGCCGGTTTCCGCCGCCCGGCGGAGGGCTTCCGCCACGCGGGGATGGCCGTGCCCGAGAATGATCGGGCCGTAGGCGGCCAGGTAGTCGATATACCGGTTGCCGTCGGCATCCCACAGGTACGCGCCCTGTCCGCGCGCCATAAAGACGGGAGCGCCGCCCCCCACCGCCTTGAACGAGCGGGACGGGCTGTTCACGCCCCCGACGATGTGCTTCAACGCTTCATTGTACAGTTCCGCGGACCGCGTCCGCCCGGGCGGATGTGCCGCCAGGTCGTCCCTCATGCCGCTCGTCACGTCCTTTCGTCCGGATGCTCCATTTTTCGGCCATCGGCCGTTTTGGCGGATAAGGATCAGAAACCGGCTGCCCCGACCGCGTCAGACGCGTTCCCGCGCTCCCGGACCGGCCGGATCAGGAGCCGGCCGTCCCGGCAGCACCGCCCGTTCCGGCCCCGTCCGCCCCGGCCCCGTCCGCTCCGGTCCCGTCCGCTCCGGTCCCGTCCGTCCCGGCCTCCGGTTCCTCCGGTGCCGGCGCCAACAGCTCCTGCACGTATTGTTTCAGTTTCTCTTCATTCCGGATCGTGATTACGGACATGCCCCGGACCGTTTCCTCGCGCAGCAGATCCATCGGCGGCAGCTGGGCGCTCGTGATGTTCGACGTGTCGATCTCAAGTCCGAGGACGGCCAGCTTCATCATGTCGTCCAGTCCGATGTTCGTTTCCACATACGGCTTGATGCTGTCGAGCAAGATCGGCAGGCGGATGATCGACCAGGTCGATTTCAGCTTGTCGGCCAGGGCGGTCAGAAATTTCCGCTGCCGCTCCGTCCGCGTGTAGTCGCTCAGCGCGTCGTGGCGGAAGCGGACGTAGGACAGCGCCGTCTTGCCGTCCAATTTTTGCAGCCCCGGCTTCAGGTCGATCCAGTACATCGGATCGTCGTTGCTGTCCTTGTAATACATCCGCTTTTCCACTTCGAATTCGATGCCGCCCAGCGCGTCGATCAGCGCGATGAATCCCTGGAAGTCCGTGTAGACGTAATACTGGATGTCCAGGCCGGTCAGGCGGGAAATGGTCCGCATGGCCAGTTCCGGCCCGCCGATGGTGATCGCGGCGTTGATGCGGTCCCGCCCGTGGCCGGGAATTTCGCTGTACGTGTCCCGCAGCACCGAAAGCAGATGGGCTTTCTTCGTGACGGGGTCGATGGACACGATGATCATCGTGTCGGAGCGGGGCTTTTCATTTTTGCCCAGGCCCCGCGAATCGCCGCCCAGAAGCAGGATGTTGACCCGTTCCTTTCCTTCCCAGCGGGGAATCGGGTCGGGGTTGTTCCCGACGGCCGGATCATCGGTTTCCGTCGGCGTTTCATCGGTCGTTTTCTGGATATGGCCGGCAAAACTGAGAATGGAATAGATATAGTAGATCCCGATGACGGCAACGACAAGCAGCACGCCGAGCAGCGCGAATTTCCAGGCGTTTCGTTTCCTTTTTTTTCGCGATTGTTTGCGCGACGGCGTGCCGATCGAACCGTTTTCGTTGGTCATGCCCATCTCCGGCCTTCCTTTTTCGTCAGTTGGTCTTGTCGGTGGATCTCGTCAAATGCAAGGCGCGCATCTCAAACATTATATAATGGATAAACAAACGGTCGCAAGGCGGCGGTTTGGCATGTTCATCCCCGGCGTGTAAAATGTCGTTGGGACACGAAAGATGCATCGCATCGGCACGGGAAGGGGAGAGACGCATGAGCGAACTGCAGCCCGGCATGAAGGCGCCGGGGTTCACCCTGCAGGCGGATGACGGCCGCACGGTGTCGCTGGACGATTTTCTCGGAAAAAAGGTCGTGCTTTACTTTTATCCGCAAGACATGACGCCGACATGCACGGAACAGGCGTGCCAGTTTCGCGACCGGCTGGCGGCGTTCCGTGCGGCGGGCGCGGAAGTCGTGGGCATCAGCCCCGATCCGCCGGCGCGTCACGCCCGGTTCCGGGACAAATACGGCCTGACGTTTCCGCTGCTCTCGGATCCGGATCATGCGGCGGCGGAGGCGTACGGGGCGTGGCAGCTCAAAAAGATGTACGGCCGCGAATACATGGGCATCGTCCGGTCGACCTTTTTGATCGACGAACAAGGCATCATCGCCGCGATTTGGCGAAACGTGCGGCTGAAGGGGCATCTCGACGAGGTGCTGGCGGAACTGGCGAAAATGGAATAGGGAGACGAACCGCCGTCTAAACCCGTTTTTCCGCGGCAATACTGGGGATACGCATTCAAGCGTCTTCAGAGCGGAAGGACGGGTTTTTTCATGCCGATGGAAGAATGGCGCGAGTCCGGCCCGGTGCTCCGGCGGCTGGCGCGGGACTGGATCGCGGAAGTGGAAAGCGTGATCGCCGGCAAACGGCCGGTCATCGAAAAGCTGGTGACCGCGTGCCTGTGCGAGGGCCACGTGCTCCTGGAGGACAAACCCGGCGTGGGCAAAACGACGATGGTTCAGGCGCTGGCGGCGGCTTCGTCCCTGTCGTTCCGCCGCATCCAGTTCACGCCGGACCAGCTGCCGGGGGACATCACCGGCGGACCGGTGCTCAATCCGCAGACGATGGAAATGACGTACCGGCCGGGGCCGATCATGGCCCAGATCGTGCTGGCCGACGAAATCAACCGGGCGTCGCCGAAAACCCAGTCGGCGCTGCTCGAGGCCATGGAGGAACGGACGGTGACGACGGACGGGGAAACGCGGCCGCTGCCGCATCCGTTCATGCTGCTGGCGACGCAAAATCCGCTGCGTCACGAAGGAACGTATCCGCTGCCGGAAGCGCAGCTGGATCGTTTTTTGTTCCGCCTGCGCATCGGGTATCCGGCGAAGGAGGAGGAAATGGAGCTCCTGGAGCGGGTCCGCCTCGCCCGGCCGATCGGGCGCGTGAAACCGGTGCTCGGCGCCGGCCAGCTGACGGCCATGCAGCGGGCGGTGCGGCATGTGTACGTGGACCACGCGATCAAGCGGTACATCGTGGAGCTGGCGGAGGCGACCCGCGTTCATCCCGATCTGGAGCTCGGGCTGTCGCCGCGCGGCTCCATCGCCCTCATGCGGGGCGCGCAGGCCGCCGCCTGGCTGGACGGGCGGGATTTTGTCATCCCCGATGACGTCAAGGGCGTGGCCGAGCCGGTGATGGTCCACCGGCTGGTGCCGAAGCGGCAGGCCGCCGGGTTCGGGACGGACGAATGGCTGGCCGCCCTGCTGAAGCGCACGCCGGTGCCGCAGGCGGGCCGCTCGCTTCGCGGGACGGGAAGCGGCCGGACGGGAGCGGCCTGGTCGTGAGGAGCCGATTCGGTGCGGCGGGAGGCGATGCCTGGTGATCCGGATTTGGCGGGCGGCCGTGCTCTTGGGCGTGGCCGCCCTGGCGTTCGCCGGCGCGGCGTTCGGCGGCGGCCGGGCGGCCTGGTTCGTGTTCGGCGCGGCGGCGGTCCTGGCGGCGTTCGGGCTGGCGGCCGGTGTCTGCCTCGGGGGAACGGTGCGAATCGAGCGGACGCTTTCCGCCGGCATCGTGGACGCCGGCGGCGCGGTGCGGGTGGAGGGGACGGCGCACATGCCGTTCCGTTTTCCCCTGGCGTTCGTGCTGGTGGCGGAAACGTGGGTGAACGGACGGACCGGCCGCGCGGTCAAGGGTTCGGCGCTGCTCGTGCCGATGGGCAGGCGGCGCGTGCCGTTCGCCTACGAACTGCCGGATTTGGAACGGGGCGTTTACCGGCTCGCGGAAACCGAAACTTTCGCAACCGATTTTTTTGATCTGGCCGGTTTCAGGCGAAAGTGGACGGCACCGGATGCGAGCGGCGGACGGATCGGCGGATCCGGCGGCCGGGAGGCGGATTGCGGCGAGTCGCGGAATGCGGGATCGGAGACCGCCAAAACGGCGGCGGCCGGGTTTGGGGCGGGATCGGCCGGCGCCGGGGAGCCCGCGTTGGCCGGGCTTCCCGCTTTCGTCGTGGGGCCTGTCCCGGCGGCCTGTCCCGGCGGCATGCCGGAGGCGGATGCGCTCTCCGATCCGGCGGCGGCGGGCGGCGTCCGGCCGTATGCGGCGGGAGATCCGCTGCGCCGGATCGCCTGGCGGCCGACGATGCGCGCCGGGCGCCTGCTGGTGAAGGCGCCGGATGAGGAGCCGCCGGAAGCGGTCCGGTTGCTGGTGGACCACGGCCGTGAGCCGTCCCAGTTCGAACGGGCGCTCGGCGCGGCGGCGGCTTTTTTGCGCTTGATGGACGGCAAGGCGGGGACCGGCCGGGTCCGGGATGCCGTCCTGATCGACGGAGAGGGTGAATGGTCCCTCGCGGAATGCGGCTGGGCGGTGTTGGCGGAACGGCTCGCGATGATGGAGCGGGGGTGGAGCGGCGGAACGAAGCCGGTTCCCCGCGGCGGGTCGGTCTTTCTTCTCGCGACGGGACGGCTGGACGTTTCTTTGGCGGAAGCGGCGATCCGGCTGGCATCGGCGGGGCCGGTGCGGGTGCTGGCCGCGCCGGACGGCCGTGACGGGGAAACGGAGCGGCGCGCGGCGGAGCGGCTGGACGAAGCCGGCGTCGGGGTGGCGTTCGCCCGTCCGGTGAACGCGCCGCGGCTTCCCGCCGGTGAATCCGCCGCGGCCGGCGGCGGGCGAACCGCCGTCTGACGGTCCGGCCGGACATTCCGGACGGCGGGTTGCGGGAGGAAGGGAACGGGGCGTTTGGAGGAAACGGCGGCGGGAAGGGATGGCGCGAAGGGCGCCGAGCGATTGGACGATTGCAGGGAGGTGACGGACCGTTGGCGATGGCGGGCGGAAAGGCGGCGGGTTTTGCCGCCAGGCTGTTGACCGGCGCGCTTTTGTTCGTCCTCCTGGCCGAATGGCTGCGCCCCTTGTCCGACATGGGGGACATCACCGGCATCGTTCGGGTGGAGCCGCTCATCATGGTGCTGGCCGGCCTGATCGGCGTGGACGTGCTGCGCCTGCCGGGGGCCGCCGGCTGGACGTTCAAAACGCTGATCATCCTGTCGCTGCCGGCCATCTACCGCGGCGTCACCCTGTTCGACGGCGGGTGGTGGAGCGAGCTGGTCCGCATCCTGGCGGAAGATGCCGGCGATTTGCTGCGGCTGCGCTGGCACCTGGTCAGCCCGGAGCTGCGCACGCTGCTGTTCGTGTACGCCTGGGCGGTGCTCTCGTCCCTGCTGTTTTCGGCGGTTGTTCTGAGACGGTTTGCCCTCTGGTTCACCGGCGCCACCCTGGTCTATCTCCTCGCGGCGGATTGGTGGACGGGCCGCGACGCGTTCGACGCCGCGCTGCGGGTGGCGCTGGCCGGCCTGCTGCTGCACGCGCTGCATGTGCCGTCGGTGATGCAGCGCCGGTTCGGCGCCCCGCGGCTTGCGGGCGGACGGCCGGCGCACTGGATGCCGCTTTCGCTTGCGCTGGCGGCGGCCGTCGTGGGCGGATCGGCGCTGGCCGCCGACTGGGCCGAACCCCGCATGGACGGCGCGTTCGACATGCCGGCGGTCTTCTCGTCATGGTCCTGGTCCGGGTGGGACGGTTTCCCGGCGGTGGTGCCGGCCGCCGTCACGGTCTCGAGCGGCTACGGAGGGGACGACGGGCGGCTCGGCAATCCGCTGCAACCGGACCACGCGCCGGCGTTTCTGGCCGTCACCTCCAGGGGCGGGCGATATTGGCGGGGCGAAGCCAAGCTTGTCTATACCGGCCGCGGCTGGGAGAAAGGCGGCGATTCGGTTTCCGACCCGCCGGCCGGCGGGACAGCCGGCGGCCCGGCAAATGCGGTGCCGCCGTCGTCGCAAGCCTCGGACGGGCCGTCGGCGGAGTGGCACCTCGTCTACTGGCTGGATGATTCGCTGCGGCGGATGGAGCGGTGGCCGCTTTTTGCCTCAGGCGAGCCGGAGGATGTGGTGTTGTTCGGCGGACCGTCGGCAGCGGCGGACCGTCCCGCGTGGGAAACGGAAGCCGGCACGGGCGACGTCCACCTGGTCCGTCCGCCGGCGAGTGCGGCGGGATTTTACGTGCGCCATGCATCCGGCGGACGGCCAGCGGACGATCGGAGACTCGCCAACATCAAGCCGCCAGCCAATGACGCGCCGCCTGCCGACGATGAGCCGCCTGCGGAAATCGGATGGTCTGCCGACGCCGGATGGCCTGGCGACGTCCGCGCCCTCCCGGCCGGCGATTGGTCCGCCTACCTGCAGCTGCCCGAATCGCTGCCGGACCGGGTGCGGGAGCTGGCCCGCCGGATCACGGACTCCCATCCGCATCCGCGGGACAAGGCGCTGGCCGTCGAGCGCTTTTTGAAAGAAACCTACACTTACTCGCTGAAGACGGCGCCGCCGGAAGACGGGCGCGATTTTGTCGACCATTTTCTGTTTGAAGCCGGGTCGGGCTATTGCGACCATTTTTCCACGGCGATGACGGTGCTGCTCCGGGCGGCCGGCATTCCGGCGCGCTGGGTGAAAGGGTTCATGCCCGGCGAGCCGGTTCCGGAAAGCCAGGCGCTCGCGCTGCTGGAAGAAGCCGGGCTGGACGCCGGAGTTGTGCGCGGCTTGGCGAAGGAAGAACCGGCCTTCGTCCTTGTCCGCAACAGCGACGCCCATTCCTGGGTGGAAGCCTGGGTCCCGGATGCCGGATGGGTCACCTTCGAACCGACGCCCGGGCAGGCCGGCGGCGCCGGTTCCGGCGAAGCGGCCGCGATTGAAGCGATGGCGCCGGTTCGCGGGTTGGCGGAAAACGCGACCGGGTATGCCGCGCGGCTGTTCCGTCAGGCGTCGGCGGTGCTCGGCGGGTGGGCGGAGGCGGCGGCCGGAGCGGCGGACCATGCCGCCCGGGTCGCCGCGGGCGGCGCGGCCGCGGCCGTGCCGGTCTCCGTTTTCCTGCTGCGGCTGGCGCGGCGAAGAGGAATACGGCCGGATCGGGGAACAAAAAAGGCGGCTGCCGGGTCCCGGTTTGCCGTCGCCGTCCGGCTCGGGCTGTACCGTCTCGGCCCGGGACGGTTCGCGGACGACGCCGTGCTGCTGGACAGGATGCTGAAATGCCGTCTCGCGCCTTACTTGACGGATCGGGGCGACACGCTGCGGGAGGCGGCGGAGCGGGCGGCCCGGACGGCGGAACCGGCCGCGGCCGATGCGTTGCGCCGGGCCGTCCGGCTGCATGAACGGGCGCTGTTCGGGCCCGGCCGCGGCGAACGGGTGCCGTACGCCGAGCTGGTCCGGCTGTGGCGCGCCATGGGAAAAGACGGATGAAATGCGGACATCCGCCCCCGAACCGCGCCTGTCAGCCGGAAACGGCCCGTTCCCCCGGGAGCGCCCGCCCGCCGGAGACGGCGGACGGTTTGCCGAACAGCACCCAGACGCGCGGGCTGGCGCGGAACGCCAGCGCCACCGCGGCCCACGACAGCGCGAGGGCCAGGACGAAACCGCCGGCGTACCAAAAATGGAACCAGACGGGCGCGGTCACCGGCTTGAGCCGGTAGACGAACAGCACCAGCGGATGGAGGAGATACACGCCGAAACTGACGGCGCCGAGACGGTCCAGGGCGCGCACCGGACGCGAGTGCCGGAACCTTTTCCACAGCGCGAATGCGATCAGCATGAACGCCAGGGCGGCGAAGATCGTGTGCAGGTTCCAGAGCAGCTCGACCCAGAGGTAGTTGAACCGCTGCCCTTCATGCCGGATTTCGTACAGGATCCAGGCATGTCCGCTCCCGAATGCCACCCACCCCGCCGCCGCGAAGGCGATGGAGCCGGCGAACCGCCATCCCGGCCGGTTGCCGGAACCGCCCAGCCATTGTTTGATGCTGTCGAAATGAATGCCCAGAAAAGCGCCCGTGAAATAGTGCGAGAAATACATCAGCGCCCAGCTTCCCACGTTCGGCACGTCCAGCCGCAGGTGGTTTGCGACGAGGAACGCCCATTGCGCGGCGAAGCCGGCCGGCACGAGCCAGCGGGTGAGGCCGGGCCTTTTTTTGAGGATGTACAGAAAGAGCGGGAACAGCAAATAAAACTGGACGTTGACGAAGACGAAATACAGGTGGGTGTAGGCTTTTCCCGTCAGCAGTTTGAGCGCGAAGCTTTCCAGGGCGTCCCCGAGGGGGCGGTGCGGGTTGTACATGACGTGCTGCAGCAAGAAATACACGGCCGAAAAGACCACGTAGGGCACCAGCACGTACAGGAGCCGCTTTTTGTAAAAGCCGGCGACGAGCCTTTTGTCCAGCGGACGGTCGAAGTAGTTGTAAAAAAGGACAAAGCTGCTGAGGAAGATGAACGTCGTCGTTCCGGTTTTGAAAAAGATGTTGGCAAAATTGTACAGGGCGTAGAACGAGGAATCCAGCACGTCATCGACCGCTTTGGAGGTGGCGTGCACCGCGATCACGCCGATGATGGCGAAGGCGCGGACCAGATTCAGTTCGTCCACCCGTTCCCTGGTCTTCATGCCGGCATCATCAACCTTCGTTCGGAAAATGGCGGGACGCATCCCTGCGGGGTCTACTATACCACAAAAAGCCGCGGGACGCTTTCTGCTTGACGCTGTCAAAAACCGGCGGCTATAATTAACGTTATTCATTTTACCGTGCGGAGGACGGAGGTTTTGGCGTGATGGACAAGCCGAGCGAATTGGTCGTCGTGCTCGATTTCGGCGGCCAGTACAATCAGCTCATTGCCCGGCGCATCCGGGATCTGGGCGTGTACAGCGAAATGCTGCCCTGCGACACGCCGGCGGAAACGCTGCGCGGCATGAATCCGAAAGGGATCGTGTTTTCCGGCGGGCCGGCCAACGTGTTCGAAGAATCGGCGCCGAAGGTGGATCCGGCGATTTACGACATGGGCATTCCGGTGCTCGGCATCTGCTACGGCATGCAGCTGATGGCCCATCAGCTCGGCGGCGGCGTCCGGCGGGCGGAGAAGGCCGAATACGGCAAGACGGAGATCCGGTTCGAGCCGGACGCGAAACTGGCCAAAGGATTGGCGGAACGCCAGCAGGTGTGGATGAGCCACGGCAACCTGGTGACGGAGCTGCCCCCGGGGTTCCGGGCGGACGCGAGCACGGCCCACACGCCGCATGCGGCCATGAGCCATCCGGAAAAGCGGCTGTACGCGGTCCAGTTTCATCCGGAAGTGCGGCATACCGTGCACGGCGACGACATGCTCCGGAATTTCCTGTTCGACGTCTGCGGCTGCTCGGGGAACTGGACGATGCGCTCGTTCATCGAGGAAACGGTGCGGGTCATCCGCAATCAGGTGGGCGAAGGCCGGGTGCTTTGCGCGCTTTCGGGCGGCGTCGATTCGTCGGTGACGGCCGCGCTGGTGCACAGGGCGATCGGCGACCGGCTGACGTGCATGTTCATCGACCACGGCCTGCTGCGCAAAGGGGAAGCCGACAGCGTCATGGAAACGTTCGCCGGCAAATTCGACATGCGCGTCGTGAAAATCGACGCCAGCCGCCGGTTCCTGGACAGGCTGCGCGGCGTGACCGACCCGGAGCGGAAGCGGAAAATCATCGGCAACGAGTTCATCTACGTGTTTGAAGAAGAGTCGCGCCGGCTCGGCCATTTCGATTTTCTCGCCCAGGGCACGCTGTACACCGACATCATCGAAAGCGGCACGGCCACGGCGCAGACGATCAAATCCCACCACAACGTGGGCGGATTGCCGGAAGACATGAAGTTCAAGCTGGTGGAACCCCTCAAAACGCTGTTCAAGGACGAAGTGCGCAAGGTCGGGACGGAACTCGGCCTGCCCGACGGCATCGTCTGGCGGCAGCCGTTCCCGGGGCCGGGACTGGCGATCCGCGTGCTCGGCGAAGTGACGGAGGAGAAGCTGTCCATCGTGCGGGAATCCGACGCGATTCTGCGCGAAGTCATCGCCGAAAGCGGCCTGGACCGGGAAATCTGGCAATACTTCACGGTGCTGCCGGACATCCGCAGCGTCGGCGTCATGGGCGACGAGCGGACGTACATGCACACCGTCGGCATCCGCGCCGTCACGTCCGCGGACGGCATGACCGCCGACTGGGCGCGCATTCCGTATGACGTGCTGGAGCGGATCTCCACCCGCATCGTCAACGAAGTGCCCGGCGTCAACCGGGTCGTGCTGGACATCACCTCGAAGCCGCCGGCGACCATCGAATGGGAGTGACGGGTCCGCCGGCCGCGATCCCTTGCCCTCCATCACGGGGGCGGGGATCGTTTTTTTCTTTTCAGCGGAGATGCGGACAACATGTCCTCAACCGGTGCAATAACGGGGGCAACTGCGGGACGAAGCGGACAATAGGTCCTCATTGGAGCTCAAAAAACGGACAGTGCACCTCCGCCAAAAAACCGAACATTTCTACATGAATCGTCAAAAACATTCGGTTTTTTCTTGACAACATTTCTGACAAACCCTTATTATGAGAATGTCCAAAACGGCTGCGACCAAGTTGCAACGGTTCGGTTGGGACAGTCGGGCTACCAAATCCTTTCGGGAGGTCAAGCAAGGCAGATGGAACGGTTCTTCAAGCTGAATGAGCATGGAACCAACGTGCGCACGGAGATCATGGCCGGGCTCGTCACCTTCATGACGATGGCGTACATCCTGGCCGTCAATCCGACCATTCTCCAGGCCACGGGGCTGAGCTGGGAATCGATTTTCCTGGCGACGGCCATCGCGGCGGGGGTCATCACGATCGCCATGGGGCTGTTCGTCAATTTCCCGGTCGCCCTGGCGCCGGGCATGGGGCTGAACGCCTATTTCGCGACGGTCGTGCTCAGCTCCCAGGGCCAGTTCACCGCATCCATGGCCCTGACGGCGGTGTTCATTTCCGGTATCATCTTCATCATCCTGACGGTCACGCAAGTTCGCCAGCTGCTCATCGACGCGGTGCCGGACAACCTCAAATACGCGATCACGGTCGGCATCGGGCTGTTCATCACCATCATCGGGATGAAGAACAGCGGCGTCATGACCATCAACGTCGAAGCGTTCCGCGACATCGCGGCCGGCGCCTTCACGCCGCTCGCTGGCCCCGAGTCGGTCATTTCGCTGGGCAGCGTGCGGGATCCGAACGTCATCCTGGTGCTGTTCGGCGTCCTGCTCATCGGCGTCCTGATGGCGCTGAAAATCCGCGGCGCCATCCTGTTCGGCATGATCGGCACGACGATTCTGGCCATGCTGATGGGCCAGGTCGATTTCGGCACGCTCACGTCCTCGAGCTGGGTGCCTGACTTTACCCAACTGAACTTCTGGGATTTCGATTTCAAAGGCGTTCTGTCGGCCGGCATCGTGACGGTCGTCCTGACGTTCACCTTCGTGGAATTGTTCGACACCTTCGGCACGCTGATCGGCGCCGCCGACCGGGCCGGCGTCATGAAAAATCCGGAGGAAGGCCGCAAGAAGGTCGGCAAGGCGATGCTCGTGGACGCCGTCGGCGTCAGCGCCGGCGCCATGCTGGGCACGAGCACGGTGACCGCCTACATCGAAAGCTCCTCCGGCATCGCCGCGGGCGGCCGCACCGGCCTGACGTCGGTGACGACGGGCGTGCTGTTCCTGCTCGCGCTGTTCATCATGCCGCTGGTCGCCCTCGTGCCGGCCTCCGCCTCGAACGCGGCCCTCATCGTGGTCGGCCTGCTCATGATGCAGTCCATCAAGAAGATCGATTTCGACGACATGGTGGTGGCCGTTCCCGCGTTCCTGACGATCATCGCCATGCCGTTCACCTACAACATCGCCAACGGGATTTCCTTCGGGATCGTGTCCTACACCATCCTGGCGTTCATCGGCAAACTGAGCGGCAAATCCGAGCACAAAATCCACTGGCTCATGTGGATCCTGTTCGTGCTCGTGGTGCTGCGCTACCTGTTCCTCAGCGAGTGATGACGGAACCGTCCGATTGCGCGCGACGGGGCTCGTCAGCCGGCGGCCGTTCCGGCGCGAAGCGCCGGACGCCCGTGGCGGCACCCGCCGCAACAACCGCATTTTGGCCGACAAGGCCGGAATGCGGTTGTCTTTTTTTCGAAAGGAATGGACAAAAAACGAACGATAAAAGTTTTATGTCATGAAAATGTTCGCCTTTAGATTGACATGCGCCATTTTGAATTGATACACTGAACATGCAATAAAGGATCGGAGGGTCAGCCATGTCCGTGCAGGTCGGTGTCATCATGGGCAGCCGTTCCGACTGGGATACGATGAAGCACGCATGCGAGGTTTTGGAATCGTTCGGCGTATCCTATGAAAAGAAAGTCGTCTCCGCCCACCGGACGCCGGACGACATGTTCCGCTACGCGGAAACCGCCGCGGAGCGCGGTCTCAAGGTGATCATCGCCGGAGCCGGCGGAGCCGCGCATTTGCCCGGCATGGTGGCGGCCAAGACGATTTTGCCTGTCATCGGGGTGCCGGTGAAGTCGTCGGCGCTCAGCGGACTCGATTCGCTGCTGTCCATCGTGCAAATGCCGGGCGGCGTGCCCGTTGCGACGGTGGCCATCGGCACGGCGGGAGCGACGAACGCCGGGCTTTTGGCCGTCCAGATTCTGGCGCTGAACGACCCGGCGCTGCGGGAAAAGCTGGCGCAAAGACGCGAAGAAACGCGGAAAACGGTTGTGGAGACGAGTGATTTGCCATGACGGAATCCCCGCAAACGGTGGACATGGCGGACGGGGCCCGGCATGCACGCCGCGAAGGGCCGGTGCTTCCCGGCGCCGTCATCGGCGTGCTGGGCGGCGGCCAATTGGGCCGCATGCTGGCGCTGGCCGGCCGGGCCATGGGTTACCGCTTCGCCGTGCTCGATCCGGAGCCGGATTGTCCCTGCGGGCAGGTGGCCGACTGGCAGATCACGGCGCCGTACCACGACCGGGATGCCGCCGATCGGCTGGCGGAGCGGTGCGACGTCATCACTTACGAGTTCGAGAACGTGGACGCCGGCGTGGCGGAACGGCTGGAGCGCCGGGGCCGCGTTCCCCAGGGCAGCCGCCTTCTGCACACCACCCAGCACCGGCTGCGCGAGAAACGGGCCGTCGAGGCGGCGGGCGCGCCGGTGGCGCCCTACCGCGAAGTGCGAAGCCTGTCGGATTTGCGCGCCGCGGTGCGGGACCTCGGCTTGCCCGGCGTTCTCAAAACCGTCACCGGCGGCTATGACGGGAAGGGCCAGCGGGTGATCCGCGCGGAAGAGGAATTGGCGGGCGCCCTGGCCGCGCTTGGCGGCGAAGGCGCCGAGCTGGTGTATGAACAGTTTGTCCGATTCGAACGGGAACTTTCCGTCATGGCGGCCAGGAGCCAGGACGGGCAGACGGTCTCCTTCCCCCCGACGGAAAACGAACACCGCGACAATATTCTGCATCTGTCGATCGCGCCGGCGCGCATTTCCCGGGAAATGGGCGAACGGGCCCGCCGATTGGCGGAAACCGTCGCCGATGCCCTTGGCGTGGTGGGCCTCATCGGCGTCGAAATGTTCCAGACGGCGGACGGCGGGCTTTACGTCAACGAATTGGCGCCGCGACCCCACAATTCGGGCCATTACACGATGGACGCCTGCAACGTGTCGCAATTCGAGCAGCACGTGCGGGCCATTTGCGGGCTGCCGCTGGTGGAGCCGAAACTCCTGACTCCGGCGGTCATGGTCAACGTGCTGGGCGAACACGTGGAACCGCTTCTCCGGTTTCTGGCCCGGGGCGGCGAGCGGGAGCTCATGAAGCGGGGCATCACGCCGAAAGTGCATCTGTACGGCAAGCGCGAAGCGCGGCCGAAACGGAAAATGGGCCACGTCACCCTGCTGGCGGAAGATGTCGGAGCGGCGCTCGACTGGGTGCGGACATGCGGCATCTGGCCGTGAGGCGGACAGGCGCCGGTCCCGTTTCGTCTGCGGGTTTGGACGGGCGGGTGCCGGATTCAACGGCTGGTTCATGATAAGGTTGGTTCTGGAAAGGCTGGTTCAGGAAAGGGGAACGGGCATGCTGGCCAGATACAGCCGGCCGCAGATGGCGGCCATCTGGAGCGAGGAAAACAAGTACCGGGCGTGGCTCGAGGTGGAGCTGTTCGCATGCGAGGCCTGGGCCGAGCTCGGCGTCATCCCGCGGCAGGACGTGGAACTGCTGCGGCGGAAGGCCGGGTTTCGCATCGAGCGCATCCTGGAAATCGAACAGGAAACGCGCCATGACGTGATCGCCTTCACCCGCGCCGTTTCGGAGACCCTCGGGCCCGAGCGCAAATGGATCCATTACGGGCTCACCTCCACCGACGTGGTGGACACGGCCCTCGGCTATTTGCTGAAGCAGGCCAATGCCATCATCGAGCAGGATTTGCTTCAATTCATTGACATTTTGCGGGATAAAGCATTGGAGCACAAATACACGGTCATGATGGGCCGCACCCACGGCGTGCATGCCGAGCCGACCACCTTCGGACTGAAAATGGCGCTCTGGCACGAAGAGATGAAGCGGCATCTGGAGCGGTTCCGGCGCGCCGCCGCGGATGTGGAATATGGCAAATTGTCCGGCGCCGTCGGCACGTACGCCAACATCGATCCCTTCGTGGAGCAGTACGTGTGCGGCAAGCTCGGCATCAAGCCCGCGCCGATTTCCACCCAGACGCTGCAGCGCGACCGCCACGCCGCCTACATCGCCACGCTGGCGCTCATCGCCACGTCGCTGGACAAATTCGCGACGGAAATCCGCGCCCTGCAGAAAAGCGAAGTCCGCGAAGTCGAAGAACCGTTCGCCAAAGGCCAGAAAGGTTCTTCGGCGATGCCCCACAAGCGCAACCCGGTCGGCTGCGAAAACATCAGCGGCCTTTCCCGCGTCCTGCGCGGCCACATGGTGACGGCCTACGAAAACGTGGCGCTGTGGCACGAACGGGACATTTCCCACTCGTCGGCGGAGCGGGTCATTTTGCCCGATTCCACCATCCTCATCGACTACATGCTGAACCGGTTCGGGGACATCGTCAAAAACCTGGCGGTTTTTCCCGAGAACATGAAGCGCAACATGGAACGCACCTTCGGCCTTCCCTATTCCGGCCGGGTTTTGACGAAGCTGATCGACAAGGGATTCACCCGCGAACAGGCTTACGACACGGTGCAGCCGCTGGCCATGCGGGCGTGGGAAACGGGACGGCCGTTCCGCGAGCTGGTGGCAGCGTCCCCGGACATCACCGCCGTCCTGACGCCGGAAGACATCGAGGACGCCTTCGACCCGTCCTGGCACCTGAAGCACGTGAGCACGATTTTCGAGCGGCTCGGGCTGACGGACGATCATGCGGGTTGACGGAGAATCCGGAAACGTGCAAAAGGAGCGGATTGACGCCATGAACGAACATCGGGCGGGCGTCCCGGACGGAACCGCCGGGCCGGACCGGACGGCGCTGGCCACCGTCGAGCCGTACATCCGAGCGCCGCTGGCCTACAGGGGCAAGGTGCGGGAAATGTACGATCTGGGCGACCATTGGCTCATGGCGGTGACGGACCGCATCTCCGCCTTCGACGTCGTGCTGGAGCCGCCGATCCCCGGCAAAGGCGCCGTGCTCGGACGGCTCAGCGCCTTCTGGTTCGAACGGACGGGCCACCTGCAGGCGAACCACATGGTGCATGCCGACGCGAGCCGGCTCGTCCGGGACGGCGTCATCGCGGAGGCCGACCTGCCGCTGCTCGACGGCCGCCTGATGGTGTGCCGCAAAGCCGAACGCATCGGCATCGAGTGCATCGTGCGCGGGCACCTGTCCGGCGGCGGCTGGCGGCAATACGAAGCGACGGGCGCCGTGAACGGCATCCGGCTGCCGGCGGGCCTGCGCAAAAACGAACGGCTGCCGGAACCGCTGTTTACCCCGGCCGTCAAACGCGACGCCGGCCATGACGAAGACGTTCCTTTCGAGGACGTGCGGCGGATGATCGGCTCCCGGCTGGCCGACGAGCTGCGGGAACGCAGCCTGGCGCTGTACCGGTTCGGCAGCGAATGGTGCGCAGCGCGCGGCATCGTGATGGCGGACTGCAAAATGGAATTCGGGCTCATCGGCGGCGGCATCGTGCTGATCGACGAGCTGTTCACGCCGGATTCGGCGCGGTTTTGGCCCGCGGACATCGACGCGGCCGGCAAAGACGTCGACAGCCTGGACAAGGAGCCGGTGCGCCGGTTCCTCGCCGCCTCCGGCAAACGGCACGACGGCGGCTTCCCGCCGCTGCCGGCGCACGTCGTGCGGGACACGTCCCTGCGCTACGAAGAGATATGGCGGCGCATCACGCAGGCCGGGGCATGACGCCGGAAGCATGATCGCCTGAAGCCTGAAACCTGAAACATGAAAGCAAGTCACCACTCAAGCGGGAGGAGCGAAACGACGGTGAAAGCGACCGTATACGTCACCATCAGGCAAAACGTGCTGGATCCCCAGGGCAAGGCGGTGCGCGATGCCTTGGCATCGCTCGGTTTCGGGGAAGTGAAGGACGTGCGGATCGGCAAGTACATGGAACTGGAGCTGGCGACGGAAAACCGCGCGGAAGCGGAAGCCCGCGTCAGGGACATGTGCGAGAAGCTGCTGGCCAACCCCGTGATCGAAGAATACCGGTTTGAGCTGTCCTGAAGGCGAAACGCGCCAGGCGATCAATCCCGGCGATCCGCCCGCAACACCCGTCCGACGACGAAAGGAGCGAGGAGCATGGAAACGATGGATCCGCGAACGACCATGAAATTTGCGGTCATCGTGTTTCCCGGTTCGAATTGCGATGTGGACTGCTACAAGGCGGTGGAGGACGTGATAGGCCAGCCGGTCGAATACGTCCGGCACACGGCCCGCGACCTGTCCGGCTATGATTGCATTTTGCTGCCCGGCGGCTTTTCCTACGGCGACTACCTCCGCTGCGGCGCCATCGCCCGCTTCGCGCCGGTGATGGACGCCCTGGTGAAGGCGGCGGCGGAAGGCAAATACATTCTCGGCATCTGCAACGGGTTCCAGATTTTGCTGGAAGCCGGCCTGCTGCCCGGCGCCATGCTGCGCAACCGGTCGCTCAAATTCCGCTGCGACTTCGCGGCGCTCCGGGTGGAAACGACCCGCACGGCCTTCACCGGCGATTACCGGAAGGGCGAGATCCTCTCCATTCCGATCGCCCACGGCGAAGGCAACTACTACTGCGACGAGGCGACGCTGGCGGATCTTCGCGCGAACGACCAGATCGTGTTCCGCTACGCGGGCGAAAACCCGAACGGCTCGCTGGACCGTATCGCCGGCATCTGCAACCGGGCGGGCAACGTGGTCGGCATGATGCCCCACCCGGAGCGGGCCACAAGCCGCCTGCTCGGTTCGGAAGACGGCCGGCGGATGTTCACGTCAGTCCTGAACGCCTGGAGGGTGAAGCATGGCACGGCTGCAGCAAGCAACGCTTGAACCGGCGGCGGACCGGATCGCCGAGGAAAAAATCTATCGCCAGTTCGGCGTCACCGACGACGAGTACGACCTGATCTGCCGCCTCCTCGGCCGCCGGCCGAACTACACGGAAATCGGCGTGTTCAGCGTCATGTGGTCCGAGCACTGCTCCTACAAAAACTCCAAACCGATCCTGAAAAAGTTCCCGACCACCGGGCCCCGCGTCCTCGTCGGTCCCGGCGAAGGGGCGGGCATCGTGGACATCGGCGACAACCAGGCGGTCTGTTTCAAGATCGAAAGCCACAACCATCCGTCCGCCGTCGAACCGTACCAGGGGGCGGCCACCGGCGTCGGCGGCATCATCCGCGACATTTTCTCGATGGGCGCCCGTCCGGTGGCGCTGCTCAATTCGCTCCGGTTCGGGCCGCTTTCCAGCGAGCGGGTCAAGTACCTGTTCGAGCAGGTGGTGGCCGGCATCGCCGGGTACGGCAACTGCGTCGGCATCCCGACGGTGGGCGGCGAAGTGATGTTCGACGAAAGCTACGAAGGCAACCCCCTCGTCAACGCCATGTGCGTCGGCCTGATCGACCATGACCGCATCCAGCGCGGCCGGGCCGACGGGGTCGGCAATCCCGTTTTCTATGTCGGGCCGCCGACCGGCCGGGACGGCATCCACGGCGCCACCTTCGCTTCCGAGGAATTGTCCGAAGCGTCCGAGGCGAAACGGCCCTCCGTGCAGGTGGGCGATCCGTTCATGGAGAAGCTGGTGATGGAAGCGTGCCTCGAGCTGATCGCCTCCGGCATCGTCGTCGGCATCCAGGACATGGGGGCGGCCGGCCTCACCTGCTCCAGTTCGGAAATGGCCAGCAAGGCCGGCAACGGCATGGAACTCAACCTCGATTTGGTGCCCCAGCGGGAGACGGGCATGACCCCCTACGAAATGATGCTGTCGGAATCCCAGGAGCGGATGCTGTTCGTCGTGCGGCCGGAACACGAGGAGCAGGCCAGGGCCATTTTTGAAAAATGGGGCGTGCCCTGCGTGAAGGTCGGCAAGGTGACGGACGACGGCCGGCTCCGGCTCATCCACAAAGGGGAAGTGGCGGCGGACATTCCGGTGCGCGCCCTCGTGGACGAGTGCCCGGTGTACCGCAAGCCGTCCCGGGTGCCCGACTATTATGCGAGGAACGCGTCGGTCGACACGACCCGCTACCCGGAAGTGACCGATCTGGAAGGGGCCCTGGAGAAGGTGCTGGCCTCCCCGAACGTGGCCAGCAAGGAATGGGTGTACCGCCAATATGACTACATGGTGCGCACGGAGACGGCGGTCGGGCCGGGGTCCGACGCGGCGGTGGTCACCATCCGCGGCACCCGCAAGGCGCTGGCGATGACGACGGACGGCAACGGGCGGTATTGTTATCTGGACCCGGAAGTCGGCGGCATGATCGCCGTGGCGGAGGCGGCGCGCAACGTCGTCTGCTCGGGCGGCGAACCGCTGGCGATCACCGACAACCTGAACTTCGGCAGCCCGGAAAAACCGGAAAGCTTCTGGCAGCTGGAAAAGGCGGCGGACGGCATCGCCGAGGCGTGCCGGCGGCTCGGGACGCCGGTCATCGGCGGCAACGTCAGCCTCTATAACGAAAGCGCGATCGGCGCCATCCATCCGACGCCGGTCATCGGCATGGTCGGGCTCATCCGGGACGTGGATCACATCACGACGCAAGGATTCAAGGCGGAAGGCGACGCCGTCATCCTGCTGGGGGAAACGAAGGCGGAGCTCGGCGGCAGCGAATTCCAGAAGGTGATCCACGGCGTCACCGAAGGGCGGCCTCCCGCCATCGACCTGGACCGGGAGAAGGCGCTTCTGGACGCGCTGCTTGAAGCGATTCGCGCCGGACTCGTCAAATCCGCCCACGACGTTTCCGACGGCGGGCTCGCCGTCGCCCTGGCGGAATGCTGCATCACCGGCGGCGAGACGGGATTCGCGCCCGACGGCAGCCGCCTCGGCGGCATCGGCGCGTCCATTGATCTGTCGACTTCGCTCCGGCCGGACATCCTGCTGTTCAGCGAAAGCCAGTCGCGGGTCGTCATTTCGGCCGACTCGCACCGCGCCGGGGAGATCGTCGAATGGTTCCGCGCGAAGGGCGTGCCGGCGGAGCGGATCGGCACGGTCGGCGGATCGAAGCTTTCCGTCCGCATCAACGGGAGTCCGGCCGTTGACGCGGACGTCGCGCGGCTTTCCGGCATCTGGAGGGGTGCGATCCCATGTCTGATGAACGGCTGACCGGCGGCGCCTGGTGGACCGGCGCCTACTTCAACGAGGGTGCCGGACGCGGCGTCCTGTCGGACAAGGTACGGGAAGAATGCGGCGTCTTCGGGGTGGCGGGCCATCCCGAAGCCGCTTCCCTTTGCTATTACGGCCTGCATGCCCTGCAGCACCGCGGGCAGGAGAGCGCCGGCATCTGCACCGCCGGTCCGGACCGTTTTGCCTGCCACCGGGGCATGGGTCTCGTGAAGGACGTGTTCAACAGCGAAAATCTGGCGAAGCTCGCCGGGCCGAACGCCATCGCCCACGTCCGCTATTCGACTTCCGGCGAAAGCCAGCTCGTCAACGCCCAGCCCCTCGTGTTCAACTACCGGGGCGGGGATCTGGCCATCGCCACCAACGGCAACCTGGTGAACGCCGGCGCGATCCGCCGCCGGCTGGAGCAGGAAGGATCCATTTTCCAGACGACCAGCGACACGGAAGTGCTGGCCCACCTGATCGCCCGCTCCAAAAGCGACGATCTCGAATCCGCCGTGAAGGAGGCGCTGCGGCAGCTGGTGGGCGGCTACGCGTTCCTCATCCTGACGCGCAACAAGCTGATCGCCGCGCTGGATCCGAACGGCCTTCGGCCCCTCGTGCTCGGCAAGCTCGGCAGCGCCTGGATCATCGCCTCGGAGACGTGCGCCTTCGACGCCGTCGGCGCGACGCACGTCCGCGACGTGGAAGCGGGCGAGCTCATCGTGTTCGATCTGGCGGCCGGCACCATGCGCACGGAACGGTTCGCCGAAGCGAAGCGGCGCGCTCTCTGCGCCATGGAGTACATCTACTTCGCCCGGCCCGATTCCGACCTGGACGCCATCAACGTGCACGCGGCGCGCAAGCGGATGGGCCGCCGCCTGGCGATCGAGGCGTTCGTGGACGCCGACGTGGTGACGGGCGTGCCGGACTCCAGCATTTCGGCGGCCATCGGCTACGCGGAACAGACGGGCATTCCGTACGAGCTGGGGCTCATCAAAAACCGCTACATCGGCCGCACCTTCATCCAGCCGAGCCAGGAGCTGCGGGAACAGGGCGTCAAAATGAAGCTGTCCGCCGTCCGCCGGGTCGTGGAGGGCAAGCGGGTGGTCATGATCGACGATTCCATCGTGCGGGGCACCACGTCGCTGCGCATCGTCAACCTGCTGCGGGAAGCGGGGGCGAAGGAAGTGCACGTGCGGATCAGTTCGCCGCCCTACATGAACCCGTGCTTTTACGGCATCGACACGCCGGACCGGAAAGGGCTGATCGCCGCCCATTGCGACGTGGAGGAGATCCGCCGCCGGATCAACGCGGATTCGCTGTATTTTCTCAGCAAGGAAGGGCTCATCGAAAGCATCGGGCGGCTGCCGGGCGAACCGAACGGCGGCCTGTGCACCGCCTGCTTCGACCATGACTATCCGACGGCGATCGATGACGTTCTGGACAGGGTGAACCTGTCGGACGGCGGCAGGGCTTCGGGCAGCAATGCATCTTCAAGCCAACGGGGAACACCGGGCAAATCGGAAGCTTCGGGCAAAGGAGAGGAGCACGTTGTCAGAAGCGTATAGGAAGGCGGGCGTCGACATCGACGCGGCCAACGAAGCGGTCCGGCGCATTCGCGGGCATGCGGCGCGCACGGCGCGTCCGGAAGTGCTCGGCGGCATCGGCGGATTCGGCGGGCTGTTCCGGCTTGCGGCCGGCAAGTACGAGGAACCGGTGCTCGTGTCGGGCACCGACGGCGTCGGCACGAAGCTGAAGCTGGCCTTCGCCCTCGACCGGCATGACACCATCGGCATCGACTGCGTGGCCATGTGCGTCAACGACATCGTCGTGCTGGGGGCGGAGCCGCTGTTTTTCCTCGACTATCTGGCCGTCGGCACCCTCGACCCGGCGAAGGTGGAAGCCATCGTCGCGGGGGTGGCGGAAGGCTGCCGCCAGGCCGGCTGCGCGCTCATCGGCGGCGAGACGGCGGAAATGCCGGACATGTACGGGGAAGGCGAGTACGACATCGCCGGGTTTGCCGTGGGCGCCGTGGACCGCAAAAAGCTGATCGACGGCTCGTCCATCGCGCCGGGCGACGCGGTGATCGGGCTGGCGTCAAGCGGCGTGCACAGCAACGGGTATTCCCTCGTTCGCAAGCTGATCCGGGACCACGGCCTCGACCTGTCGGACCGGCCGGCGGAATTGGGCGGCGCTTCCATCGGCGACACGCTTCTCACGCCGACGCGCATCTATGTGAAAACGGTGCTGGATCTGGCTTCGACATTCCGTCTCAAAGGCCTCGTCCACGTCACCGGCGGCGGGTTCGTCGAAAACATCCCCCGCGTGCTGCCGGAAGGAACGGACGTGGACATCGTTCCCGGTTCCTGGCCGGTGCCGCCGGTGTTCACCTGGCTGGAGAAACTCGGCCGGCTGACCCGCCGCGACCTGTTCACCACCTTCAACATGGGCATCGGCATGGTGATGATCGTGCCGGAGAAAGAGGCGGAAGCGGTCATCCGCCGGGCCGTCGAACTCGGGGAGCGGGCGTACCGGATCGGCCGGGTGACGGAAGGAAGCCGGACCGTGCGGCTGGCGGGTGAGCCTGCATGATGGCAAGGCAGGGCGGCGCGGAACCGTTCCGCGTGGCCGTGTTCGCGTCCGGCAACGGCTCCAACTTCCAGGCCATCATCGACCGGGTGGAAGCCGGGGAACTGGACGTGAAGCTGGAGCTTCTCGTCTGCGACCGGCCCGGCGCCAGGGCGGTCGAACGCGCCGCGGCGCACGGCGTGGACGCGTTTGTCTTCCGTCCGAAGGATTACCCGGACCGGGAAAGCTACGAGCGGATCATCCTGGCCGAGCTCGAGAGGCGCAAGGTGGACCTCGTCGTGCTGGCCGGCTTCATGCGTCTTCTGACGCCTGTGTTGGTGGATGCCTACGCCGGGCGCATGATCAACATCCACCCCGCGCTTTTGCCTTCCTTCAAGGGCGCCCATCCCGTCCGCGACGCCCTGGCGTACGGCGTCAAGGTGACGGGCGTGACCGTCCACTTCGTGACCCTGGACATGGATGCCGGCCCGATCATCGCCCAGGAGGCGGTGCCCGTGCTGGAAGAAGACAGCGAGGACACGCTGGCGGCCCGCATCCACGCGGCCGAGCACGAGCTTTTGCCCAGGGTGATCGGCTGGATCCGGGAAGGCCGTGTGCGGATCGAGGGCAACCGGACGCGGGTTTTGCGCGGATGACGTGCCGGGCGGCATGTGAAATTTTTATGAGATGGGCATGGTTGCCGGACGCATGGTCCGGACTGGAAACGACTTTTTTGAAAACGGGGAGGAACGGACAAGGTGGCCATCAAACGGGCGTTGATCAGCGTGTCCGACAAGACGGGCGTCGTCGAATTTGCCGCCGCGCTGGCGGAACTGGGCGTGGAAATCATCTCCACCGGGGGCACGAAAACGCTGCTGGAGCAAAGCGGCGTGCCGGTGACGGGCATCAGCGAGGTGACCGGTTTTCCGGAAATTTTGGACGGCCGGGTGAAGACGCTCCATCCGAACGTGCACGGCGGCCTGCTCGCCATCCGCGGCAACGCGGAGCATGAAGCGCAGATCCGGCAGCTGGGGATCGAACCCATCGATCTGGTGGCGGTGAACCTGTATCCGTTCAGGCAGACGATCGCGAAACCCGGCGTCACCTATGACGAGGCCATCGAAAACATCGACATCGGCGGCCCGTCCATGATCCGTTCGGCAGCGAAAAACCACGCCTCCGTCACCGTGCTGACCGATGCGGAGGACTACGCGGCGGTGCTGGAGGAGATCCGTGCAGGCGGCGACACGTCCTTCGAAACGCGCCGGCGCCTGGCGGCCAAGGCGTTCCGCCACACCGCCGCCTACGACGCGCTGATTGCCGACTATTTGACGAAGCAATCGGGCGAAACGCTGCCGGAGCGGCTGACGGTCACGTTCGAGAAAGTGCAGGATCTCCGCTACGGCGAAAACCCGCACCAGCGGGCGGCGTTCTACCGCAAGCCGCTGGCGCCGGCGGGCAACATCACCACCGCGCGCCAGCTGCACGGCAAGGAGCTGTCCTACAACAACATCAACGACGCCAATGCGGCCCTCGCCCTCGTGAAGGAATTCGGCGAACCGGCGGTGGTGGCGGTCAAGCACATGAACCCGTGCGGCGTCGGCATCGGCCCGACCATCCTTGAAGCGTACCGGAAGGCGTACGAAGCGGATCCGACGTCCATCTTCGGCGGCATCGTCGCCGCCAACCGGCCGATTGACCGGGCGACGGCGGAGCTCATGCACGAGATTTTCCTGGAAATCGTGCTGGCGCCGGATTTCGAGCCGGAGGCGCTGGAGATTTTGCAGAAGAAAAAGAACATCCGGCTGCTCGCCCTCGGAGATTTGGGGGCGGCTTCGTGGGCCGGTCCGGGCGGTGCGGAAGGAGCCGGCGCCGGCGGCGCGGGCGTTTCCGGCGGTTCTTTGTCCGGTTACGGCGCCCTTGCTTCCGCCGAGTTCTTCGTCACGTCGGTCGAAGGCGGCCTGCTCGTGCAGGATGCCGACCGGCATTCGCTGTCGCCCTCCGATTTGAAGGTGGTCACCGACCGGGCGCCGACGGAGGAGGAGCTCCGGCAGCTGCTGTTCGGCTGGAAAGTGGTCAAGCACGTCAAATCGAACGCCATCGTGCTGGCCAAAGACGGCATGACCGTCGGCGTCGGCGCCGGACAGATGAATCGCGTCGGCGCGGCGCGGATCGCCATCGAGCAGGCCGGCGAACGGGCGAAGGGCAGCGTGCTGGCGTCCGACGCCTTCTTCCCGATGGGCGACACGCTGGAGCTGGCGGCGAAAGCGGGCATCACGGCGGTGATCCAGCCGGGCGGATCGATCCGGGATGCGGAATCGGTCGACGTGGCGAACAAAAACGGCATCGCCATGGTGTTCACCGGCGTCCGCCATTTCAAGCATTGACCGGCGCGTGACCGGCGCTCTCGGCGCAACGCCGCCGCAACCATTCGTCTTGAAACAACGGCCGCGTACATTCGTCATGAACATTGGCCATGAACATTCGTCTCGAAACATTGGCCATGAACATTTGTCACGAACAGTGGCCATGGAACATGGATTGGGGAGGAATCGCGCGTGAACGTGCTTGTCATCGGCCGGGGCGGCCGGGAGCATGCCATCGTGTGGGCGCTCAGGAAAAGTCCGAAAGTCGGCCGCATCTACTGCGCTCCCGGCAACGCCGGCATCGCGCAGATGGCCGAATGCGTGCCCATCGGCGAGAAGGCGTTCGACGAACTGGGCCGTTTCGCCAGGGAGCGGGAAATCGGCCTCGTCGTCGTCGGTCCCGAGGACCCGCTGCTTGCCGGGGCGGTGGATTATTTTTCGTCCATCGGCATCCCCGTCTTCGGTCCGACCAAAGCCGCGTCGGAGATCGAGGGAAGCAAGTCGTTCGCCAAGGGGCTGATGGCCAAATACGGGATTCCCACCGCCGCCTACGCCTCATTCGATGATCATGGCGAGGCGCTGGCCTATTTGCGGGGACGAAAAGCGCCCGTCGTCGTGAAGGCGGACGGACTGGCCGCGGGCAAGGGCGTCACCGTCGCCCGCACGATGGAAGAGGCGGAAGCCGCCCTGAAAGCCGCCATGCTGGACCGGGTGTTCGGCGACGCCGGCAGCCGGGTCGTGATCGAAGAGTTTCTGGAAGGCCAGGAAATGTCCGTCCTGTCCTTCGTCGACGGCGAGACGGTGCTGCCGATGGTGCCGGCGCAGGACCACAAGCCCGTTTTTGACGGCGATCAGGGACCGAACACGGGCGGGATGGGCACCTATTCGCCCGTTCCGCACATTCCCGATGCCGTCGTGGAGAAGGCGGTGGACACGATCATCCGGCCGGCGGCCCGCGCCATGGTGAAGGAAGGCCGTCCGTTCCGCGGCGTGCTGTTCACCGGACTGATGATCACCCCGGAAGGCGAGCCGAAAGTCATCGAGTTCAACTGCCGCTTTGGCGATCCGGAAACCCAGGTGGTGCTGCCGAGACTGAAGACCGATCTGCTCGACATCATGCTGGCGACGGTGGAAGGCCGCCTGGCGGACGTCCGGCCGGAATGGAGCGAGGAAGCGGCGGTTTGCGTCGTGCTGGCGTCGGGCGGATATCCCGGCCCGTACAAAAAGGGGCTGCTCATCCGCGGCCTCGACCGGGTGGAGCAATCCATCGTGTTCCACGCGGGCACGGTCTTCTCCGCCGACGGCGCCATGGTGACGGACGGCGGCCGCCTGCTCGGCGTGACGGCCACGGGCCGCGATCTCGCCGAAGCCCGCGCCAAAGCCTATGCGGACGTGGAAAAGATCGAGTACGAAGGCAAGCATTACCGGACGGACATCGGGCTGAAAGCCTTGAAAGCGCTGGACGCGTGAGCAATCGGGATGTTTTCTTGACCGGCCGGAATGTTTCCTCTACAATCGGGAATAGATTTGCAATGCATCCAAATCCATGGAAACCGGGAGGGGTGCCTTCGTGGACTTCGAACAAACCCGCTCGTTTGCAGGCGAGAGAGAATCGTACTACAATGCGCCGTTTCACAAATTGATGCGCATGTTCGCCATTTCGGTTCTCGTGTCGTTCATCGGAACGGCGGTCGGGCTGGCCTGGCTGCCGCCGGCGCTCGTGCTGCCGCTCGTCATCGTGGAGCTGGTCATGCTGGTGACGGCGTTCTTCATCCGTCGGCGCGAGAAACCGATCGGCTACCCGTTCGTGTTCACGTTCTGCTTCATCAGCGGCATCACGGTCTTTCCGGCCGTTCAATACTACATGGGCGTGGGCGGCAGCGCGCTGATCATCCAGGCGTTCGCGCTGACGACGGCCATCTTCGCCGGCCTTTCGATCTACGCCTACTACTCGAAGCGCGATTTTTCGTTCCTGCGCAGCTTCCTGATGGTCGGCCTGCTGGCCCTGATCGGACTGGCAGTCATCGGCCTGTTCACAAACGGCTACAGCACGCCGGTGAGCCTGGCCATCGCATTCGCCGGCATCATGATTTTCTCCGGCTTCGTGCTGTATGACATTTCCCAATACAGGCACGGCGTGGCCGACGAAATGATTCCGCTGGCGGTGCTCGGCCTGTATCTGTCGTTCATCAACCTGTTCCTGTACGTGCTGCGGTTCATCGGCATCCTTTCCGATGATTGAGGGACCGGAAGCGGACAAATCGGACACGTTTATCGGCCGGACCAACAGGCTGCCGGGGGCGTCACTGCCGCCGGCAGCCTTTTTTGTCGCGAAGGCGCCGTGCATTTTGCCGCAAAGGCACCGTGCATGTTGGCGCAAAGGGCCGTACATTTTGCCGTCAAAAGCACCTTGCATCCTGCCGCAAAAGCACCGCTCATTTGCCGCAAGGACGCCGCCCGTTTGTTCCAAAAGCGCCGCACATTGAGCCGACCGGACGATGATGAACGGCCGGGGGATGTGATATAGTTAGGAAAGAGGAAAGTGGGTGGACTGGTTGCTTCCGAGTCTGTTTCTCGCTCACGGCGTGCCGGTGACGGGATTGACGGACAATCCGTACATGCGGTTTTTGCGCGAATGGGCCGCCGGCCAGCCGGTTCCCGCCGCGGCGGTCATTCTTCTTTCCGGGGATGCGGAGACCGCGCTGACGATCGGTGCCGCGGACCGTTACGGCGGCCTGATCCAGGAATACGGGCTGCCCGACGAACTCGGGACGATGCGCTATCCCGCCGAAGGCGACCGGGAACTGGCATCCGACATCGGCATTTTGGCCAGCGGGCACGGCCTGTCGTTCCGGTTCGACCTGGGCGACCGTCTGGATGTGCGGGCCTGGACGGTCCTGCAAGCGCTTTATCCGGAAGCGGATGTGCCCATCGTTCCCCTTTTTGTCAACGGCCGGCTCGTGCCGGAGGAATTTTACCGCATCGGCCGGATGCTGTCCGCGCTCCGGCGGCGCAACGTCCGGATCATCGCCGCGGGCGCGACGGGATACCGGCTGCGCCGGCTTTCCTGGTCTGCCGTCGAACCGGAGCGGTGGCAGGTGCGTTTTGACGAATGGCTGACCGACCATATCGCCGTGTGGGATGCGGAAACGCTGTTCCATTATGACAGCCGCGCGCCGCACGCCAGAGAGGCGGTGCTGGGCGGCGGGGAGGCGCATCTGGCGCCGCTTTTTGCGGCCATGGGCGCCGCGGACGCCGAAAAGAGGGCGGACAAGCTGCACCAGAGCTACATGTATGGCTGTCTGTCGCTGAACGCATGGGCATTCGGCGGCTGACCTTCAATCACGGGAAAGGATGAGTCGATGAAACGTTTGTCTTCTTTTCGGACGCTGGTTCTCGTTTTGTCCTTGCTGACCGTCCTGTCGCTGGCGGCGGCCGCCTGCGGCAAGGGGCCCGCGGATGAGCCGGCCGGGCCGGAAGATCTTGCCGGCGAAGCGCCGGAGCCGATCATGCCCGAACCCGAGCCTGAAACAGAACCGGAGCTGCCGCCGGCCAAACCATACATCTTCCCGCTGACGGGCATCGGCACGGATGAGGAAGCCAAGGCCAGGCCCATCGTCGTGCTGGTGGAAAATTCGCCGAAGGCCCGTCCGCAGGACGGCCTGCACAAGGCGGACATCGTATACGAGATTTTGGCGGAGGGGGACATCACCCGTTTCGTCGCCGTCTACCAGAGCCAGGAGGCGGACGTGATCGGCCCGGTGCGCAGCCTGCGTCCCTATTTCGCCGAAATCGGCCACGGCCTCGACGCACTCATCGTCCACGCGGGCTGGAGCCAGGAGGCGATCAACTATGTCCACAAGCACAAGCTGGCCCACTTCGACCAGGTGTACGGGGACGACAAATACTATTGGCGGGACAAGTCCCGCAAGGCGCCCCACAATCTGTACACGAAGACGGAGCTGATCCGCCAGGGGGCTTTGGACAAGAAATACCGCGAAGAGTGGAACGCGGTGTCGCTGCTTTTTTACCCGGACAACCTGCCCGTGCCCGAACTGGCGGGCGAGCCGGCCCGTTCGGTGAACGTTCACTACATCGGCGGCTATTATGTCGGATACGAGTATGAGGAATCGACCGGGCGCTACCGGCGCCTGCTGCTTGGGGAACCCCACAAGGACAAGACGAGCGGCGAGCAGCTGATGGCCGACAACATTCTCGTGCTCCGCGCCAAACACCGGATCGTGGACGACGTCGGCCGGCGCCAGGTGGACGTTACCGGACCCGGAGAAGGCCTGCTGATCCAGAAAGGCGTCATGCGGCCCATCACGTGGGAACGCAAAGACGGTCTCATTCGTCCGTATATTGATGGTCAGGAGGCGCCCCTCGTTCCGGGCCAGACCTGGGTCCACATCATTCCGGAAAATTCGAAGGTGGAGGCCGAGTGAAAATAGGTGGAAGCAAGGTGAAGCATAGATGAAAAACGTGACGGTGAAGCAGCTGGTCGACCGGTTCAAACTGGAGATCGTGAGCGGGGAAGCGCATCTGGACCGCAAGATCGTCAAATCGCGGGCGCACCGCCCGGGGCTCGAGTTTGTCGGGTACTTCGACTTTTTTCCGATGGAACGGGTCCAGGTGCTCGGCAAAAAGGAAATCCACTATCTGCTTTCGCTTTCGGACGAGGAACGCGATCTGCGCATCGGCAACATTGTCAGCTACCGGCCGCCCTGTTTCATCGTCACCAGCGGGCTGACGGAACTGCCTTATCTGATCAAGCACTGCAATCTGAACGGCATCCCGCTCCTTCGGACCGGCGATGCGACGACGGATTTCATCGCCAGCCTGGATGCGTGGCTGGTCAAGGAGCTGGCGCCGGAAATCACCGTGCACGGCGTCTGCGTCAACGTGGCGGGCATCGGCATCCTGCTGCGCGGCAAGTCCGGCGTGGGCAAGAGCGAGACGGCCCATACGCTGATCCGCCGCGGCCACCGGCTGGTGGCGGACGACGTCGTCGTGCTGAAAAAACTGAGCCAGCAGACGCTGCTCGGCACCCACGACAGCAAGACGCGGGAGTTTCTCGCGCTGCGCAGCATCGGGCTCATCAACGTGGTCCGCATTTACGGCCGGAGGGCGTTCCAGGAAGAAACGCGCATCGCGCTGGACATCGAGCTGACCGAATGGGAGAAGGACGCGCTGCACAACGAACTGGCCCTGGAACCGGAAACGGTCGAGTACATGGGCGTGCGCATTCCCCACATCAAAATCCAGCTGCAGCCGGGCCGCGACGTCGCCGGCCTGATCGAAGCCGCGGCCAACAACTGGATCCTGATGCAGCAGGGATACAGCGCGGCGGAAGAGTTCATCCGCCGCGTGGAAGAGGAAATGTACGGCGGTCATTCGCCGCCGTCATGACGGCTATGGACGCCGCCCGGCCCGCCGCCGGGCGGCGCCTGTGCGAACGCCGGACGTGCGGCGTTTTCCGTGCCTGCCGCCGGACGTCCGGCGGATCCGGGCGCCGGCCGCTCCCGTCCTGCGTCGGCGCTTCGGCCGGCGCGGGACCCATTCTTCATCGTCTTCCTCGGCATAGGTCTTGGCCGCGGATTTGGGAAGAAGCAGCCGCAGCATCGGGGCCAGCTGCTGGACGGATTGCACGATTTTCTGCACCTTGGACAGCGTGTTCAGCACGCCGTCGATGCCGCCCATCCGGTCGATCAGCTGCTTGATCTGTCCCAGGTTGAGGCCGCCGAACAGTCCGCCCGCGGCGCCGCCCGCGCCGGCGACAGGCTGGCCGGGCACGGGCGGAAACGGAGCGGGCGGCCCGTACGGAACGGGCGGAACGCCCGCCGTCTGCTGGGGCGGCCAGCCGCCGGGCGCCGGCGCGCCGGCGGGGCCCGTCTGCCGGATGCCGGCGGGTTTGGAAGGATACGCATTCAACGCCATCACGATCCTTTGTATAAAACGGGTTTTTCCCCATCCTATGTGAGAAGCCCATGGGCGGTATGGACGTTTGTCACGACATCAGCCAATTACCGTTTGAAAACGTTGAAGAATTAAAGTATCATGAAAGAGCATGGTCCGCTCGATCGGGAGGGATCCGGATGCAGCTGAAAAAATTGCAGGACCGCACCGTCGACCAGCTGTTTGAAGCCATTTTGACGCTCAGAACGGTGGAAGAATGCTATATCTTTTTTGATGACCTGTGCACCGTGAACGAAATCCAGTCGCTGTCGCAGCGGCTGGAAGTGGCCCGCATGCTGGGCAAGGGGTACACCTACAGCCAGATCGAGGCGGAAACGGGCGCCAGCACGGCCACCATCTCCCGCGTCAAGCGCTGCCTGAACTACGGCAATGACGGGTACAAAATGGCGCTGGAACGCCTGGAAGCGGCCAAAGCCGCCAACAAGCCCCTCAAGGAATGACCGCCGGGAGCGACTTTTTGGCGAGGCAGGGATGGCGGATGGGCAAGACGGGTGTGCTGGTCATCAGCCACGGATCCCGCGAAGGGAAATGGGTCAGGCTGGTGAGGGACGCCTGCGCGGATATCGAACTGCCGCGGGAACTGGCCGGAGCGCCCGTGGAATGCGCGTTTCTGGAACTGGTGGAAGGCTGTCTGATCCAGGACGGACTGGACAGGCTGGAACAAGCAGGGGTCACCGACATCATCGTGGTGCCCCTGTTTCTTTCGTCGGGCAGCACCCACGTGGACGAAATCGCCTGGGCGCTCGGGCTGAAGCCGGAGCCGGGGCGGCCGACGGACCTGTCCCGCTTCCGGGTGCCGGGGCGGCTCGTCATGACGAACCCGATGGACGATGATCCCGAAATCGCCCGTCTCATCGCCGAAAAATTGCGGCCGATATCCGAGCGGCCGGCCCGCGAGCTGGTGTTGCTTGTCGGCCACGGGAGCGATGAGGAGCCTTATTGCGGGCTCTGGCGGCGGAGCCTGTCCGGCCTGGCCGGGCGGGTGAAGGCCATCGGCGGTTTTGCCGAAGCGGACTACGCCACGCTTCGGCCGGACGAGACCGCGGCGAAAGCGGAGGCGTGGCGGCGCCGCCGGCCGGATCTGGCGCTCATCGTGGCGCCGGTGTTTCTCAGCGAAGGGTATTTTACCGACCGGGTCATTCCCGAGCGATTCAAGGGCATTCCTCACCGCTACGCCGGCCGGGCGCTTCTGCCGAGCCCGCTGGTGACGGCGTGGATCAGCCGGCGGATCGCCGAAGCGTGGGAGCGGATCCGGGACGGGCGGCGCCGATGTTCGGGTTTGGAATGACCCTCGATGAAAGAGCCTGCGGATCCAAAGGAGGGTGCGGCACGGATGCGGACTTCGCCGGTCCGAGCTAGATTGATCTACAACCCGTCGTCCGGGCGGGAAGAAATCCGGCGGCGCCTGCCGGACATTCTCGAACGGCTGGAGAGGGGCGGCATCGAAACGTCGACCCATGCCACCCGCGGGGCGGGGGACGCCACGGCGGCGGCGGCGGAAGCCGCCGACCGCGGCTTCGACATCGTCATCGCCGCCGGCGGCGACGGCACGCTGCACGAAGTGGTGAACGGCCTGGCGCCGAAGCCGAGGCGGCCGAAGCTGGGCATTCTGCCCCTCGGCACCACCAACGATTTCGCCCGGGCCCTCGGCATTCCGCGGTATTGGGAATACGCCTGCGATCTCATCGTGCAGCAGTTCACCCGCAGCATCGACATCGGCATGGCGAACGACCGCTGCTTCATCAACATCGGCGGCGGCGGCTCGCTGACCGAGCTGACCTACGAAGTGCCACCGAAGCTGAAAACGGCCATCGGGCAGCTGGCCTACTATTTGAAGGGGCTGGAGAAACTGCCGCGCCTCCGCCCGATGGAGCTGGACATCCGGTCGCCCCATTTTGCCGACCGGCTGGACGCGATGCTGTTTCTCGTCTGCAACAGCAATTCGGTGGGCGGGTTCGAACGGCTGGCGCCGGCCGCCGATCTGGGCGACGGGCTTTTTGACGTGCTGATCCTGCGAAAATGCCATCTGGCCGATTTCCTGCGGGCGGCCACCCTGGCTTTGAGAGGCGAGCATCTGTCCGATCCGAACGTGATCCATTTCCAAACGGACGAACTCGTCATCCGGTCGGAAGACCCGGTGCAGCTGAACCTGGACGGCGAACACGGCGGCGTGCTGCCCGTCACGTTCCGGGTGCTGCCGCGGCACCTGGACATCATCGTCGACGAGACGGGAGCATCGACCTATCATTGACCGGATGGATCATATGGATCCGGCATTCTTGCAAGATATTAATACAGCCCGATGATCCGAACGGATCCATCGGGCTTTCGCTTGATGCTGACGGTTTTCCGGATGTTTTCGATCACTTCGCGCCGGCCGGTTCGGCGGTGCGGTGGAAACGGCGGCCGTCGTGCACGGCGTCCACGTAGCCGGCCCGCACGGCGAAGTCGCCGAACCGCTCGCCTTCATGCCGCTCCTTCGCATAGCGTTCGATGATCGGAGCGAGGGTGCGCAGGATCTCGTCTTCCGTGATGTTTTCCCGGTACAGCTGGTTGAGCCGGTCGCCGGCGAAACCGGCGCCCAAATACAGGTTGTAGCGGCCGGGCGCCTTGCCGGTGAAGGCGATCTCCCCGAGGTACGGCCTGGCGCAGCCGTTCGGGCAGCCGGTCATGCGGATGATGATTTCCTCGTCCCGCAGGCCGTTGGCTTCCAGCAGCTTTTCGATCTTGTCGAGCAGCGAAGGGAAGTACCGTTCCGCCTCCGCCATCGCCAGTCCGCACGTCGGCAGGGCGACGCAGGCCATGGCGTTGCGCCGGAGCGCCGACTGGCTCTCGCCGGCCGTCAGGCCGTATTGGGCCACGATCGCTTCGATCTGCTTCTTTTTCCGGTTGCTTACGTTGGCGATCATGATGTTCTGGTTCGGCGTCAGCCGGAAGTCGCCGGTGTGCACTTTGGCGATTTCCGCCAGGCCGGTCATGAGCCGGCGTTCGCCCCGGTCGGCGATGCGCCCGTTTTCGATGAACAGGGTCAGGTGCCACATGTTGCGGGTGCCCTTCACCCAGCCGTAGCGGTCGCCGCTGCGCTCGAAGGCGAAGGGGCGGGGTTCTTCCAGCTGCCAGCCGAGGCGGTCATGCAGTTCTTTCTTGAGCCAGTCCAGGCCGCGCCGGTCGATGGTGTATTTGAAACGGGCGTATTTGCGCACCGAGCGGTTGCCGTAGTCCCGCTGGATGGTGACGATTTTCTCCGCCACGTCCACCACCTGTTCCGGACGGCAGAAGCCGATGACGCGGCCGAGCTGCGGGTACGTTTTCGGATCGCCGTACGTCATGCCCATGCCGCCGCCGGCCACCACGTTGAAACCGGCCAGCTTGTTGTTTTCATAGATGGCGATGAAGCCGAGGTCCTGGGAAAACACGTCCACGTCGTTTTGCGGCGGAATCGCGATGCCGATCTTGAACTTGCGGGGCAGGTAGACGGGGCCGTAGATCGGCTCCTGTTCCTTTCCGCCGCCGTCTTCGTCCCGGCTGTCCGCCACTTTCTCTTCGCCGAGAAAAATCTCATAATAGGCGCGGGAACGGGGCTCCAGATGCTTGCTGATGTTGACCGCCCATTCATACACTTCGGCGTGCCGTTCCGAAAGATGCGGGTTCGGGTTGCACATGACGTTGCGGTTGACGTCGCCGCAGGCGGCGATGGTGGACATGAGCGACTCGTTCAGGGCTTTGATGGTCGGCTTCAGGTTCCATTTCAGGATGCCGTGCAGCTGGATCGCCTGGCGCGTCGTCAGGCGGATGGTGCCGTTGCCGTACGATTTGGCGAGCCGGTCCACTTCCAGCCATTGCGCCGGCGAGATGATGCCGCCGGGCAGGCGGATGCGCAGCATGAACTGGTAGGCCGGCTCGAGAAACTGCTTTTCCCGCTCCAGCCTGAGATCCCGGTCGTCCTGCATGTAGCTGCCGTGGAATTTCAGAAGCCGGTTGTCCAGCTCCGGAATGGAACCGGTCAGCGGGTCTTCCAGGGATTCGGCCAGGGTGCCCCGCAAATAGTTGCTCTGAAGCTTCAGTTCTTCCACGTCGCTCGGCGGTCCGTCCTCCGGCGACAGCGTGTATTTTTGCGGCCCGTCAAACATCCGGATCGCTCCTTTCCAACCTCGATTCAAAACTCAATAGACATCCCGCCGGTAGCGGTTTTGCGCCTTCAGTTCGGCCAGCACGGCGGCGGCTTCGGCGCGGCTTTTGCCGCTTTCTTTCGCGATGACGGACACGAGGGCGTCTTCCACGTCGCGGGCCATGTTTTTCTCGTCGCCGCAGACGTAGAGGACGGCGCCTTCCTCGATCCAGGCGTACAGGTCGCGGCTTTTTTCCAGCATGCGGTGCTGGACGTACACCTTGCTCGGCGTATCCCGCGAGAACGCCACGTCCATCCGGGTGAGCGCCCCGCTCTTGAGCCACCGTTGCCAGTCCGTCTGGTACAGGAAGTCGGTGCGGAAGCGCCGGTCGCCGAAAAACAGCCACGATTTGCCTTTCGCGCCCGTCTCTTCCCGCTCCTCGACGAAGGCGCGGAAGGGGGCGACGCCGGTGCCGGGCCCGATCATGATGATCGGCGTGTCCGGATCGGCGGGCAGCTTGAAGTTCGGATTGTGGTGAATGTAGATCGGCACCCGGTCGCCGGGTGCGAGCCGTTCGGCCACATGCCCCGAGCAGACGCCGGTGCGCCGGCGGCCGTGGGCTTCGTATTCGACTTTGCGGATCGTCAGAAACACTTCGTCGGGATGGACCAGCTGGCTGCTGGCGATGGAATACTGGCGCGGCGGAATTTTGCGCAGCAGGCGGACGACGTCCGCCGCCGGCAGGCCCTTGAGGCCGTAATCCCGCAGCAGGTCCAGGAGGTCCCGTCCCGCCGCATAGGCCCGAAACGCCGCTTCGTTGCCCTCCGCCGCCAATTCCTTCAGCTTGCCGCTGCCGGCCAGCTCGGCAATGCCGGCGACGAGCGGCCGGGTGAGGACGGTGATTTCATAATGGCGAAGAAGCGCATCGCGAAGCGGCAGCGTGCCCTGCTGTCCGGCCGGCACCTGCACATCCGGCAGCCAGCCGGCGGCTTCGATGACCGCGTCCACCAGCTTCGGGTCGTTTTCCGGAAACATCGCCACCGCATCGCCGGGCTCATACACGAGGCCCGAGTCTTCCAGCGACAGCACGAGATGGCGGGTTTCCCGGTCGGAGCCGCGCCCGTTCAGATTGATGTTGTCCACCACTTCGGCGGGGAACGGATTGCTCCGCGACCAGGCCGGTTTTTCCGGCGCGGCCGTTGCAGCAGCGGCCGGTGCCGGCGGCGCCAGAACCGCCGTCCCGCCGGCGGCGCCATTGGCGAATCCCGCGTGACCCGCAAGGCCCGTGTAGCCCGCAACCCCCGCGTATCCCGCAAAGCCCGCCTGACCGGCCGCGGCAACTCCCGCATGGCCCGCCAGGCCGAGGGCGCCCGCATGGGCCGCATATCCCGGCAGCCGGACCGCTGCGCCGGCCACCGGGCCGCTGGCGGCGAAAGCCGCGGGTGAACCGTTGGCCGCTGGCGTCGCGGGTTGCGCAGACGGACTTGAAGCCGGCTCCCGCGCTTCCTCAGTCCCCTGTTCCTGCAACCGGTTCAGCGCCTCGAGCACGCTGTCCATCCATTTCGCCGCGGGCTCGTCGAAATCCACGTCGCAGTCCACCCGCGGCACGAGCCGCCTGGCGCCGAGCTCCTCCAAACGTTTGTCGAAATCTTTGCCGGTCTGGCAAAACTTTTCATAGGACGAATCGCCGAGGGCCAGCACGGCAAACCGCGTGTTCTCGAGATGCGGCGCGCGCTTGCCGTGCAGGAATTCATGGAAGCTGGCGGCGTTGTCCGGCGGATCCCCTTCGCCGTGGGTGCTGACCACGATGAACAGGTTCCGCGCGTTTTTCAGCTGGTTCGTCTTGTAATCGCGCATGGAGGAGAGCGTCACCCGCCAGCCGGCGTCCTCCAGCCGCTTCGCCAGCTGGCCGGCGAGCCGCTGGCTGTTGCCCGTCTGGGAGCCGAACAGGACGGTCGCTTCCTTCGGTTCGGCGAAGGACGGCGGCGCCGGGGACGCCGCGACCGGCGACGGGGCCGCCGGCGCCTGGGCGGAAGCGACGGCCGCGGCCGCCTGGCCGGCCGCATCGGCGGCCGGCAGCAAACCGGCCGGTCCCGGCGCCATAACCGGACCGGCGCCGGCAATGCCGCCCGCCGCCGTACCCGCCCAAAGGCCCGGGGACGCGTAAGGGCCGGCGGCCAGGACGGCGCCCGCGGCGCCCAGTCCGTTCAGGTAGCCGCACAGCCATTGCCGCTGGCCTTCCGTCAACGTCGGCAGGAGCGCGTTCAGGAGCTCGATTTGCTGCTGGGAAAACGGGCTGTTGTTCACCTGGAGCAACGGGGTCACCTCACAAACGTCACATGCTGGTCAACCAAAAATCATAGTAATCATATCGGAATAACAAAGGTACGATCATACTCTATCACAGCAAAGCCCGGGAATCAATACGGAACAATCGCAAAACCGCCCGCCGGCTTGTTGCATTTTTCGCAACTTTTTATGAAAAACCCTCACAAATTGCCGGCTGCCGGAGTTGCATCCCGGTCATGGCGGCATTAACATATGAAATGGATTTTCGGACGGAGGATGCGAAGCTTCAAGGTCGGAAGGAGAGGATGCTGCCATGGCCAAGAAACCGTTCAAGGCGGAAACGAAGCGCCTCATGGACTTGATGATCCACTCGATCTACACCCACAAGGAGATTTTTCTCCGGGAGCTCATCTCCAACGCCAGCGACGCCCTCGACAAGCTGTACTACAGGACGCTGACCGACGAAAACCTCACGTACGACAAGGACCGCTTCAAGATCCGGCTGATCGTCGACAAGCCGAACCGCCTCCTGACGGTGAAGGACACCGGCATCGGCATGACGAAGGAGGAGCTGGAGACGAACCTGGGCACCATCGCCAAGAGCGGCTCCCTCGCCTTCAGGCAGGAGCACGAGCTGCAGGACGACCGCACGCTCATCGGCCAGTTCGGCGTCGGGTTCTATTCGGCGCTCATGGTGGCGGAACAGGTCACCGTGCGGAGCCGGGCGTTCGGCAGCGAAGAAGCCTGGGAATGGGAGACGAAGGGCGCGGACGGGTATACGATCAAGCCGTGCGACAAAGCCGACGCCGGCACCGAGGTCATTTTGAAAATCAAGCCGAACACCGACGACGAAAACTACGACGAATATCTCGAACCGCACCGGATCAAATCCATCGTCAAAAAGTACTCCGACTTCATCCGCTATCCGATCCTCATGCAGGAGGACGGCGAATGGAAAACGCTCAACAGCATGGTGCCGATCTGGCGCAAAAACAAGAGCGAGCTGAAGGACGAGGATTACGAAAACTTTTACCGGGACAAGCGGTACGGGTTCGACAAGCCGCTCAAATATATCCACATCCAGGCGGACGGCGCCGTCTCGTACCGGGCGATCCTGTACATTCCCGAGCACATTCCGTTCGACTACTACACGAAGGATTATGAAAAAGGCCTCGAACTTTACGCGAACGGCGTGCTGATCATGGGCAAATGCGGCGACCTGCTGCCGGACCATTACAGCTTCGTGAAAGGCATGGTCGATTCGGAGGACCTGTCCCTCAACATCTCGCGGGAAATGCTGCAGCACGACCGGCAGCTGAAGCTGATCGCGAAAAACATCGCCGGCAAGATCAAGGGCGCCCTGCTGGAGATGCAGAAAAACGAAAGGGAAAAATACGAGACGTTCTACAAGGCGTTCGGCCGCCAGCTGAAGTTCGGCGTGTACAACGACTTCGGCGCTCACAGGGAAGAGCTGCAGGACCTCCTGATGTTCGTCTCTTCCAAAGAGAAGAAATACGTCACGCTGGACGAATACGTCTCCCGCATGCCGGCGGACCAGAAGTACATCTATTACGGCACCGGCGACTCGCCGGAGCGCATCGACCGGCTGCCGCAGGCGGAGCTGGTGCTGGACAAAGGGTACGAGCTTCTGTACTTCACGGAAGACATCGACGAATTCGCCATCAAAATGCTGATGACGTACAAGGGCAAGGCATTCCGCAACATATCCGGCGGGGATCTCGGGATTGAAACGGAAGGGGACCAGAAGGCGGAAGAAGAGGAACAGGCGCACAAGTCGCTGTTTGAAGAGATGAAGCGGATTCTCGGTGACAAGGTGAAGGACGTGAAGGCGTCCCACCGGTTGAAATCCCATCCGGTGTGCCTGAGCGCCGCCGGTGACGTGTCCATCGAAATGGAGAAAGTGCTGAACGCCCTGCCGAACAGCCAGGGGATCCGGGCGGAGAAGGTGCTCGAGATCAACGTGGGCCACGACGTGTTCAAGTCGCTGCTGGCCGCCCGCGAGGACCGGGACAAACTGGAGCGGTACACGAACCTGCTGTACCAGCAGGCCCGCCTGATCGAAGGGCTGCCCGTCGAGGACCCGGTGGCGTTCTCCAACGACATCTGCAAGTTGATGGTGTAAACCGTTGATGACGACAACGATTGACGGCGAAAACGATTGATGGTGCGAAAAAGGAACCGGCTGCCGGCGGTTCCCGGGGCATGCCCTAAGCGGCCGGCAGCCGGTTTTTTGCGCATTGGGGCGGTGGTGCGCCGTCGGTCGGCGTGCGTGAGAGGCGGATTTTCCACCTCTCGGGGCGGTTGGCGCGTCGTCCGTAGTGCGTGAGAGGCGGAATTTTCGCCTCCCGGAGGGATTGCCGCGCCGACGGAGCGCGCGAGAGGCGGAATTTCCGCCTCTCGCCAATTCCGGCCACTTGCGGACGGGCGGGCAGAAGCGCGGCCCCGCCTTGCACCGCGCCCGCCCCGCCTTGCACCGTCATTCACCGGCGGATGGCGAATCCGGTCGCGGCGGAGAAGACGGGGAAGACAAAGAAGACGGAGACGCCTTCGCCTCGCCGGCTTCCACCAGGGGCCGGCTGCCGACCAGCATGAAACTGAGGGCAAACAGCAGCACGCCGGTGACGATCAGCAGCCATTCGATTTTCACCGCGTCGGCGACGGGACCGAACACGAGCATGCCGACCGGCATGACGGAGCTGGAAATCATGCCCATGACGCCGAACACCCTGCCGAGAAACGCCGCCTGAACTTTCTCCTGCAGCAGGACGGTGGCGGGCGTGTTGAAAAAGGGCATGGATACGCCGGCGATCGCCATCGCTCCCAGGTACAGCCAGAAATTGGACAGGATGCCGAACAGCAGGGTCATGAGACCGAACAGCAGGGACGCCAAGGTCATCGTGTGCACCCGGTTGCGGAATCCGCCCCAGGCCGCCAGGATGCCGCCGCCGGCCATCATGCCGACGGAGAAGGCGATTTCGATCGCCATCAGATGCCATTCCCCGCCGCCAAAACTGCGCACCACCTGCAACGGCGTCAGAAAAGAAGCGGGCGCGGCGAGAAACAGGAACAGGGCGACAAAGAGGAAAAACCGTTTCAGGTAGCCCTGGGCCGCGATGTACCGCCACCCGTCCCGCAGATCGGCGAAATAGCCGGCCGCCGGGCGGCCTTCCGCCTGACGGCGGGGCGGCACCTTCAGGAAAAAGAGCAGGGCAAGCACCGCCACGGCGGCCGTCGCCACGTCGATGAAGAAGATCCGCTCGATGGTGGTGACGGCCAGGAGCGCGGCGCTGGCCATGGGCGAAACGAGCATGATGAACGACTGGATGCTCGCGTTGAAGGCGTTGGCCCGAGTCAGCCGGTCTTCCGGGACGATGTCCGGCAGTATCGCGCCGATGGCCGGCGTCTGGATGCCGGTTCCGATCGCCCGCAGCACGACGAAGATAAACAGCATCCAGACGGACGCGCGGCCGCTCAGGAAAAAGAGGGCCAAAAGCAGCGTCGCCAGGGCGATGAACGAGTCGGACAGCATGATGATCGCCTTGCGGCTGCAGCGGTCCGCCCAGACGCCGGCGAAGGGCGTCAGAAAGAACGTGGGCAGAAACCCGCAAATGATGTAGATCATCATCATGGCGCCGGAGCGGGTTTCCAGCGTCACGTGCCACATGACGGCATATTGGACGATCGAGGTGCCAAACAGTGAAATGGTTTGCGCGGCGAGAAAAATGATCAGATTGCGGGTCCAGTTGTTGTGCGCGTGCGCTGTCATGTCCGTATTCATGGGGCCTGGTTCCTTTTGATCCGGGTGTTGGGAATCTGGACGATGGGATCCGGCCGTCCGCCGTCACGCCGCTTTCCGCATCATCCGGGTGAACAGCTTGATGATTTCGTTCACGGCGAGCGGCATCAGGGACAGCCCGATCACCAGCAGCCAGTCCGCCGGCGACAGAAACTGGACCCTGAACGCCCGGGCCAGCGGCGGGATGGAAACGGCCGCGAACTGGAGCGCGAGACCGGCGAGGATGGCGCCGATCAGCAGTTTGTTGGAAAACACGCCGATCTGGAAGACCGACTTGTCGTGACTCCGTTTCGCCAGCGCGTAAAACAGCTGCGAAGACGCAATGACGACGAACGCCATCGTGCGGGCGTACACCATCGCTTCTTCCGGAATGTCATCGGACCAAAGCCCATAGCCGTGTTCCGCCAGCCCGATGCCGAAGGCGATGATGGTCAGCGTGCCGATGAGAAGCCCGCCGAGCACGGCCCGCCAGGCGGCGCCGCCGGCAAAGAAGCCTTCTTTCGGATCGCGCGGCTTTCTCCGCATGACGTCCTTCTCGGCCGGATCCACGCCGAGGGCGATGGCCGGCAGCGTGTCGGTGACAAGGTTGATCCAGAGAATCTGCGTCGCCAGAAGCGGCAGCGGCCAGAAAAACAGGATCGAAAACAGGATCGCGACGATTTCCCCGAAGTTGCAGGTCAGAAGGAACGTGACCGCCTTTTTGATGTTGGCGTAGATGGTCCGGCCTTCCCGCACCGCATGGACGATGGTGGTGAAGTTGTCGTCGGTCAGGATCATGTCGCTGGCACCCTTGGCCACGTCGGTGCCGGTGATGCCCATGGCGACGCCGATGTCGGCGGATTTCAGGGACGGCGCGTCGTTGACGCCGTCGCCGGTCATCGAGACGATGTGGCCATGGGCCTTGAAGCCTTTGACGATCTTCACCTTGTGCTCCGGCGAGACGCGGGCGAACACGCGGATGTTCCGGATTTTTTCGGCGAACGCTTCATCGGTCAGCTTGTCGATCTCCGCGCCGGTCATGCTCTCCTCCGCCGAGGAGGCGATGCCGAGCTCCTTCGCGATGGCGACGGCCGTGCTTTGGTGGTCGCCGGTGATCATCACCGGGGTGATGCCCGCGGCCTTCGCTTCGGCGATGGAATCCTTCACTTCCTCGCGGGGCGGGTCGATCATGCCGACGATGCCGGCCAGCGTCAGATCTTTCTCCATCTCATCCTGCGGCAGGATGCGGTCGGTATCCTTGTACGCGGCGCCCAGCACGCGCAGGGCGTCGGCGGCCATCGCCTCGGCGGCCTCCATGCACCGCTGCTTCAGCTCGTCGGTGAGCGGCACCACTTCGCCGTTCACGACGGCGGTGCCGCACACTTGCATGAGCCGGTCCAGGGCGCCCTTCGTGTTCACGCGGTAGCCGTCCTTCGTTTTGTTCAGCGTGGACATGAGCTTCCGGCCGGAATCGAAGGGGAATTCCCCGACCCGCGGGCATTCGGCATCCAGCGACCGTTTGGAGAGCCCGTGCCGGCCGCCGAACGCGAGCAGCGCGATTTCCGTCGGGTCGCCGGTGCCCTGGCCGTTTTCATAGGTGGCATCCGAGCATAGCATGAACGTCCTGATCATGTCAAGGGGCGGCTCTTCCCCCTCGGACAGGGTGAAATGCCGGGTGACCGTCATTTTGTTCTGGGTCAGCGTGCCGGTTTTGTCGGAGCAGATGACGGTGACGGACCCGAGGGTCTCGACGGCCGGCAGCTTTTTGACGATGGCGTTGATCTTCGACATGCGGGTGACGCCGAGGGCCAGCACGATGGCCACGATCGCCGGCAGTCCTTCCGGGATGGCGGCCACCGCCAGGCTGATGGCGGTCAGAAACATGTCGAACAGGCCCCGGCCCTGCAGCAGGCCGATGGCGAAAATGAGGACGCAGATGCCGATGGCAACCAGCCCGAGGGTTTTGCCGAGCTGTTCCAGCCGCTTCTGGAGCGGCGTCATGGAATCGGCGTCCTCGTCGAGGATTTTGGCGATTTTGCCGACTTCCGTCTCCATGCCCGTCGCCACGACGACCCCTTCGCCGCGGCCGTAGGTGACCATGGTGGACATGAAGGCCATGTTGGAGCGGTCGCCAACGGGCGTGTCCGCGTCCTCGTGGACGGCGTCCGCCCGTTTGTCCGACGGGACGGACTCGCCGGTCAGGGCGGACTCCTCGATCTGCAGATTGGCGCTCTCGATGAGCCGCAGGTCCGCCGGAATGTAGCGGCCGGCGTCAAGCAGCACGATGTCGCCGGGCACCAGCTCTTCCGACGGGATTTCCATCACCTTGCCGCCGCGGCGGACGAGGGTGCGGGGCGTCGTCATCTGCTGCAGCGCCTCGATTGCCTTTTCCGCCTTGTGCTCCTGCAGGACGCCGATGATGCCGTTCAGGATGATGACGGCCAGAATGATGGCCGCATCCATGTATTCCCCCACGGCGATCGTGATCACGGCGGCGCCAAGCAGGACGTAGATCAGCATGTCTTTCATCTGTTCGAGAAACATCGCAAGCAGCGTTTTTTTCTTCTTGCCCTTGAGCCTGTTCGGGCCGTATCGCGCCAGCCGGGCCGCCGCCTCCGCGTCGGAGAGCCCCTGCCCGGCGTCAACTCCGAGTTCCTGCAGGACGGTTTCTCTCGTTTTGGTATGCCACATGCGCTCAACACCTCTACGCTATTTTACCATGTTTGACCACGCATCATGAGAACGGACTTCACAATCGGTCCCAAAACCGGGTGCAGGCGGAACGCGTTTGCGGAGGGGAAAGAAGGTGGAAAAGATGCCGCGCCGCAAAATGAAAATGGAACCGGCCCCGGCAGATTCCGGTCTGCCATGGGGCCGGTTCCGTTCAAGCGGGGAACGGCATCACCGTTTCCACAGCTGGTACAGGATGACGGCCGCCTGCGCCCGCGTCAGGTGTTCCCTGGGCGCCAGCTTGCCATCCATGCCGCTGACGATGCCGGCGGCGACGAGCCTGGCGGCGCTTGCCCGGGCGTAGGCCGCCGCGTCGCCGGCATCCGGGAACCGGTCGAGACCGTCTCCCGCCGGCAGCGCCTTGCCCGCGGCCGCCAGCGCCCGATCGGCCAGCACCATCATGTCCTGACGGGTGATGGAGCCGTTCGGATCGAACCGGTTGCCGCCGACGCCGCTGGCGATGCCCAGCTGTTTGGCGATTTTCAGTTCATGGTAGAAGGAATCCGTCGTCTTCACGTCGCTGAACATCGTCACCGCTTCGCCCGTGTCCTCAAGCTCGAGCGCGCGGACGAGCAGGGCGACGAAATCGGCGCGCCTGATGTCGGCATCCGGGTTGAAGCGGGATGCGCTCACGCCGGCGATGACGCCGCGGGAAGCCAGCGCTTCGATGGCGCCTTTCGCCCACGGCACGCCCGCCAGGTCGTCGAACGTCTTCACGACCCAGGCCACCGCGTACGTGCTGAAGTGGGTCGTGCGGAACACGACGCTGCCGAGTTCGGCATCATAGCGTCCGCTCGGCACGGCGGCTGCCCGGCCTTCGCCGTCGATGTACAGGACGACGAGGTGGTCCGTGCGGGCCGACTCTTCTTCCGTCGGTTTGTACGGAATGGCCACGGTGACCGGCGCCGCCGGATTGTTCCAGGCGATGATTTCGCCGTCGGCCAGCACGTTCAGGCTGATCGCCGGACGGTTGCCGATTCGGCTTCTCACGGCGTCATCCAGCGTCTCGGCGTCGACTCTCGCAATGATCATGGTGACCGTTTCGGCCGCTGTCGCGATGCCGTTCAGCATGCCGGACGGCAAGCCGATGGTGCCAAGCGGCGTCTTCAGCGTGATGACGTAAGGTTCTCCGGATGCCAGGGCCGCTAAGGGCAACCCGACGTCGACGGCTTCGGCCTCCGCTGCCGCGATGTCCAGCACGATCGTCTTGCGTCCGCCGTCGTCCGCCTCGGCCAGATCAAGCGCCTTCTGCAGATCAGCGCTTGTCACGCCCGTCTTCGCGCGTCCGTTCCCGACGGTGACCGGCGGCTTGAGGGTGACGGTGCCGTCATCGTTTGGAATCAATTACGGGGCGGCCGGGGATGCTCCGCCGGCGCCGCCTCCGGATCCGCCCCCGCCGGAACCGGGCTTCGCGGTCAGCGTCAGCTCGCCGAACACGGACGGATCCTGCCAGCCCTGGTCGGTCGTGTCATTCCACTTGACCAGCGTGTGGCGGGCACCGTTTTCCCCGTCGTTGATTTGCACGTCAAACCCGATCTTTGTGCCGTTTTTCGGCGTGATGATCCGGAACGGAATCTTCATCTCCACCGTGTAGCCCGTGTTGGTGGCGTTGACGACCGTCGCGGATTCAAACCCGGCTGCGATGTCTGCCGTATTGAACGTCGCCACGTTGTTGAAGTTGACCCGGTACTGGCCGACGCCCGGCCCGTAAGAGGCCGCCTTGCTGTTGGTTTCGTCGACGAAGACTTCGACGGAGTCCTGCTCGTAAGCGTTCGGGGACGTGTCATCCAGCACGGGGTCTTCCACTTTGATCAATACATAAAGATTTTCTTCGTCCCACAGCACCTTGGCGAAGCCGGCGGCTCCTTTGCCGGTCGTCAGATATCTGTCGATTTCCAGCATTTCCGCCCGGCTCCATGCATGGTCTTCCACGCCGTCGATCTCGGGCGTTCCGTAGGCCGCGGTGCCTTGCCGGTATTCTTTTTCTTCCGGCGGATATTCCGCCAGGAAACCTTCCGGATCGATGACGGCGTAATAGGCCGGTTTGGCCTGGAGCCTTCCGTCGAACAGGAGCGGGCTGCCTTCCGATCTCCAACTGGCGGCGTCGTCAAGGCCCCAGAAGGTGACTCTGGAGATGTGCCCGGCATACTCCTTGTACAGCCGGAACAACCGGGCATACAGCTGGCCTTGTTTGACGGCCTGCTCCTCCGTGATCGCGCCGCCGCTTCCGGCTCCGATGTCCAGTTCGGTGATGCCCACTTTGACGCCGATGGCGATGATTTTTTCGATGGAAGCCCGCACGTTTTCCGGATTCGTGTTGATGGTGTAGTGCGCCTGCATGCCGATGCCGTCGATCAGCTTTTTGTTCGGATTGTTGGTTTCCCTGGCATACCGTTCGTTGAGCGCTTTCACCATGTTGGTGATGGCGGTCATCTTGCTTTGGTTGTCATCATTGTAGTCGTTGTAATAGAGCTCGGTCTTCCATCCGTTTTGGTCAATGACTTCTCTTGCGGCCTTGAACGCTTCGTAAATGAAATCCGGTCCGATCGCTTTGAACCATCCCGACTCGCGCAGCGTGGATTCCCAATCTTCGGGATTGGCCAGTTTGCCGTCGTCGACCGCTTCGTTGACCACGTCCCAGGAGATGATGTTGTCGCCGAATTTTTGGCCGAAATGCTCCACAACCGTTTTCACATGGGTTCTCAAGTTGTGAAGAGCGGTGTCCCGGTCCAGGGGAGACCCGTCCGGGTTCGAATGCAGCCAGGAAGGCGATTGCGAATGCCACACGAGAACGTGCCCGTGTATCAGGAAGCCTTCGTCAATCGCTTTCTGGACAAGCGCGTCTTCGTCCGCGAAATCAAAATTCCTGGCGGCGTCATAGGCATAATCCGGCTTCATGGCGTTTTCCGCGGTCAAAAGCGCGAAATGCTTTTTGAGCATGTTCGTCCGGTGCTCGTCATTGAAGTCGGCCGGATTCATGATGTTGCCGACCGGGAAGAAATCCCCGTAAACGTCCTTGATGGACGGCAGCGAGAAATCTGGATTGGGACCGGCCACCGGGCGGATGTACTTCATTTCAAAGTCGTCGATCAGGAAGGTGCGCGCTTGCGTGATTGGATCGGCCACTTCCACGTACACGTTCAAAACGTTGCCCGGCGGGGCGGACTGGGTGTAGCGGCCGGTCAGTTTCACCCATTCCTGATCGGTCACCCTGGCGTCGGAAGTCAGATTGACGAAGCTTGAAGGCCCGTTCTGGACGCTCATTCGGATGAGCGTCGGTTTTTCGCCCCGGGCCATCTTCACCCATGCCGTGAATTCGTATTGATGGCCGCGGTACACTTTTCCGCGCAGATCGAACAGCGGGCCGTCATATTGCTGCGTCACGGTGGTTTTCAGGCTGTTCGACCCGCCCGGGGTGCGGTTGTCTTCATTCGTTACGGCGATGTTGGGATCGGCGCCATCGCCAAACCGGCGCACCCAGCCGTCCGCGCCGCTTTCAAAATCGAACGCCGTCTTTGGCGCCTTCACCAGTTTGATGACGACATGGTCGATGTAATATTCGTCGCCGGCGTTCGAGCTTTCAATGTACAAAAGAAGCGATTGGGCCGGCTTGCCCGGCGAATAGGTGCCGCTGAGCAGGGTCCAGTCGGTGTTGCCGACCGATGCGCTGGCCACCGTGTCCCATGCCGGATTTTCGCCTTCATGCTGGCGCTGCACGGTGATTTTGAGCTCGCTCGGATTTGGCGGGGCCTGGACTAGTTTCACATGGGCGGAAATTTCATAGGTGGCCCCGGGATGAAGCAGCTGCAGGACATCCAATTCGGCGCCGTGCCAAGTGTCCGAACGGTTGGTTACCTTGAGGCTTTGCGCGCCGTCAAATCGGGCTTCTTTCGACGTTTCCACTCTGGTGCTGCCGCCTCTGGCCCGCCATCCCTGCACGCCGTCCTCAAAATCGTACGTCTGCGAAAACCGTTCTTCCCGCGGGGGAGGCGCGGGGGTGACCTGCTCGCAAATTGCCCTTCATCGACCTGTTTGCTCCTTTCCGGAAATTTTGGTTTTGACCGACTGGACAAAACGGTCATGCTTCTGCTGGGATGAAAAAACAGAAAATCTTGAAGCGCTTACAATTCTGTATTTTCTGACTTTTCCAACTTTCAATCATACCGTTCTTTGATGCAAATGTTTACCTAAAAAACTATAGATTGTGCTTTCATTTTTTAAGTTTGTGATTTTTGGCTTGTGAGAAAATAAGGACCCGCCTCTCGCGGGGAGAGGCGGGTTTCCGCGTCCGGCCCGGCGGACGGGATGCCGCATGCCGGGCCGAGGGGCCGGCATGGCCGCTCCGCAGGCCGAACGGGCTTCGAAGCGCGGGCCGGCGGACCGGCCGGATGCTGCAGCCGGCGTGTTTTTTACCTTTCCAGCAGCCGGTACACGACCATGGCCGCCTGCGCCCTGGTCAGCGGCTCCTGCGGCGCGAGCTTTCCGTCCGTGCCGCGGATGATGCCGGCGGCGACGAGTCTGGCCGCGCTCGCTTTTGCCTGATCCGACACGTCAGCGGCGTCGGAGAAGGCGGCGAGGGCGTCTTGCCCGGCAATGCCCTTGCCGGCCGCTTCGAGCGCCCGGTCCGTCATGACCATCATGCCTTCGCGGTTCAGCGAACCGTCCGCTTGTTCCCGCACGTCGCCGAACAGGGATTCCGCATCCGAAAGCCCCAGGGCGCGGGCGAGCAGGGAGGCGAACTCCGCTTTGCCGACCGGCGCCGCCGGATCGAGGGCGGTTCCTTCATCGAGAAGGCCGCGGGCGAACAGCACGTCCAGCGCCCGCTTCGCCCAGTGGCCTTCCGGCACGCGGTCGAAAGCCGGAACCGGACCGTCGATCAGCAGAAGCTCGCCGAACACCGACGGATCCTGGTACCCGACGCCGGTCAGGTCGTTCCAGATGGCCACGCTTTCCCGGCTGCCGGCGCGGCCGTCGTTGATTTGCACGTCGAAACCGATGTGCATGCCGGGGGACGGCTGGACCGTCCTGAACGGAATTTTCACTTCCACGGTGTAGCCGGTGCCGTCCACCCGCACGGCGGACTCGAATCCTTCGGCGATGCCGGCGGGATTGAAGGACGTTTCATTTTCGTAGTTGACCCGGTACTGGCCGTCATCCGCCTGATAGAAGGACGTTTTCGCATTGTTTTCGTCCAGGAACACTTCGATGGAATCCTGTTCCCAGGGGTTGGCGGCCGTCCGGTCCAGTTCATCGTCCGCGACGTGAATCAGGACATACAGGTTGTCCTCGTCCCAGAGCACCCTGGCGGTTCCGCTGGCGCCGTGCCAGGCTTGCTGGAACTGGTCGATGGGCAGTTCGGGCGTCCCGGACCATACATCGTCTTCCGCGCCGTCAATGACGGGGGTGCCGTAGTTGGCGTAGGAACGGCGCGCTTCGGGTTTTTCCAGCCGATGTTCCGCGAGGAAGGCCTCCGGATCCACGACGGCATGATAGGCCGGCTTGGCTTTCATGTCGCGGTCGAACAAAAGCGGAGACCCGCTTGCCCGCCAGCTGGACGCATCGTTCAGGCCCCAGAAGGTGACGCGTGCGATGCTGTCCTTGTTGGCTTTGTAAATCTTGAACAATTCGGCGTACAGATACCCTTGCGCGACGGCTTCCTGCCCGGTGAATTCGCCGTCCTGGTTGTCGGTGATGTCCAGCTCGGTGATGCTGATTTCGACGCCGAGGGAAGCGAAGCGTTCGATGGACAGTTCCACGTTGGCCGGGTTCGTGTTCAGGTTGTAGTGGCTCTGCATGCCGATGCCGTCGATGAGCCGCTCGCCGTTGTTCTCCGCGGCATATTTTTCGTTCAGTTCCTTGACCATGTGGTAGATGGCCGTCGCTTTGCGCTGGTTGTCATCGTTGTAGTCGTTGTAATACAGTTTGGTGTTCAGGCCCAGTTCCTTGACGACTTCTTTGGCGGTCCGGAACGCTTCTTCGATGTAGTCGGGGCCGATGGCCTTGTACCAGCCGGACTGCCGCAGGGATGCCCGCCAGTCCTCGGGATTCGCCGGATTGTCGCTCATGGCCTCGTTGACGACGTCCCAGGAGATGATCCTGTCGCCGAATTTCTCGCCGAAGTGCCGCACCGTCTCCCGCACGTGGCGGCGCAGGTTGTGCAGCGCTTCTTCCTTCGGAAGCGGCGTGCCGTCTTCATGCTGCCAGAGCCATTCCGGCGACTGCTGGTGCCAGACGAGCACGTGCCCGACGACGTCAAACCCTTCGGCGATTGCTTTCTCGACGAGGGCGTCTTCGTCGGCAAAATCGAATTCGCGCTCGGCGTTGTAGGCATATTCCGGTTTCATGGCATTCTCGGCGGTGACGACGTTGTGGTGCATCTTCAGAAGTTCCAGCCGGACGCCTTCAAAGTCCGCCGCGGAGACCGCGTTGCCGATCAGGAAGTCGTCCCTGTACACGTCTTTGAGCGGCGCGAGCTCTTTCTCGATTTCCACGGGACTGGCGCCCGTGGCGACGAAGCTGATGTCGTCAATGTAGAACGACGCTTCGGGGTGGTTGGTCGTTTCCACATAGATCGTGACGAATTCATCGCCGACGCTCGTGTAACGGTAAGTGCCTTCCAGCTTGACCCAGCCGTCGGACGCGGACACCGTTTTCTTCGCAATGTTCTGATAGCTCGGACTGGCGTTGCCGATCTGCGTGGACAGCTGGATTTCCGCCGTTTCGGGCGAAATCAGCTTCACCCAGGCGGTGATGGTGTATTCGCTGCCCTTGTCGATATATTTCTCGACGCGCAGCGAGGGGCCTTGCCAGTTTTGCTGGCGGCCTTCCACCTTGAGGGCGTATCGGCCGCCTTCGGTACGGTTCGCCTCCTCGGTGACCGTCAGCTTCTCGACGCCGCCGCGGGCTTCAAAGCCGCCCGCCGTTGTGTCTTCAAAGGTCACGGTCGCAAAGGGCAGCGCCGGATCGCGGGCCGGTTCATCGGCCTCTTCGCCTCCGGCATCCGCCGTCGTGATGACGATGTCTCCCACGTAGAACGGCACCGTCTTGCCTTCTTCGTTGGACTGCACGCGAATTGCGCGGTCTTTGCCGGCATCGACCGTGTATTGGCCCGTCAGGGTGAAGGGCTGGCCGGCGACGAGATCCGCGCCCGCGATCCAGCCGTAGCTGTCCACGTTCTGCAGCCAGATTTGCGCGCCCGCGGGGATGTCCGCGTCTTCGTCCACATAGCCGCGCACCGTGATGGTGTACGTTTTGCCGTTTTGGAGTCCGGCGGCGGCGAAGGGAATGTCGATGCCGTCCCAGTTGTTGTGCCGGTTCGCGACGTAGAGCGCCGCGCCATCTTCGTTGCCGGCGAACACCTTGCCCGTCACGGGCCGAATGGACGGGCCGCCGGCCTGCACGGCTTGTCCCTGTCCGCCGGCAAACGTTTCATGGTAGGCAATGACGGCATCCTCCGCTTCTTCCGGCGCTTCGCCTCCGATCATTTCGGCATATTGCGCCAGCGAGGTCACGAATTTGAACGTGATGTAGTGGCGGCCCATTTCATAATTGTCATTGCCGTTCGGGTAGCCGACCTTGAAAGCGTACTTGATGCCGTTTTCCTTCAGCGCTTCCTTGGCGGCTTCGTTGAACCCGCCGTACGGATAGGCGAACAGCAGCGGATCTTTGCCGGTGATGGATTTGATGTACGCGTTCGCTTTCGCGATGCTGGCCGAAGCGGCTTCCTTGGTGAGCAGCTCGCCCTGGTTCGTCTGCCACATCGCCTGGCCGTGCTCGGCCGAATGGTTTTCGATGCTCACGTTGGGATGCGCGGCGACTTCCCGGAGCTGGGCTTCCGTCATGCTGTACCCGCCGCCGATCCAGTCCGTGATCACGAACAGGACGGCCTTCATGCCGTACTTGTCCAATACCGGCAAAACTTCCGTCAGGAAGTCCGGCGTCGCGTCGTCGAAGGTGAGCAGAATCGGTTTTTCCGGCGCTTCCATCCGGCCTTCCATGATGGCCACATACTCTTCGGAAGACAGGGTGGTGTAGCCGTGATCGTACAGATACTTCATCTGCTTGTGGAAATCGGCGATGCTGACGTCGTTCCACTCGTTCGTCGGCGTTTCCTTGACGACGTGGTAGAGCAGGACCGGAATGTCCGCGGGCTCCCGCGCCGCGGCCGGTGCCGCCCATCCCCCCGGAACGATCAGGAACACGGCCAAAAGCAGCGTCAACCACCTTCGCCCTTTTCTTCTCATCAAGCGATGTTCCCTCCTGCGAGAATCAAGTTGTAGGGGTGAAGGACCGGACCGCCAATCCTTTCCAGCAAATGAAGCGCTTTCATTTCGACAAAAAGTCCCACCCTCCAACATGCTACCTCTTTTTTCCGCACAGATCACCCGAAAGAACTATAGAATGTGCTTTCATTTTTTTAGTTTTTGAACATCTGCTTTTGTTGTGGTTTCCGCGGTGCCGTTTGAAGCGCCGTCTTCCCGCATCCCTTTGTGAAAAAGCCGCCTTTTCCGCTATAATGGAAACGTTGGCGGCATTCATCGGCATCAACGGCCGTCCGCCGTCCAATCTTGGAAAAAGGTCGAGATTCGCATGTTCATCCGCAGGGAAAGCCTGAAACAATACGTCCGATGGTATCCGGTGACGGCCTCGCTGATCGTCGTGAACGTGTTGATGGTGCTCCTGATGGAGATCGCCGGATCGCCGAGAAGCAGCCTGACGCTGCTGAAATTCGGGGCGATGTTTTCCATCGGCGGGTACGAACCGGAGTGGTGGCGATACGTGACCGCCATTTTTCTGCACGCCGGGTGGGAGCACCTCGCGTTCAACTGCTTTGCGCTGTACGTGTTTGCGCCGCCGCTGGAGCGGATGCTCGGGCATGCCCGCTATTTCGCCCATTACGTGCTGAGCGGGGTGATCGGCAATGTGGCCGGCAGCCTGCTCCGGACGGGCGAATACATCGGGGTGGGGGCATCGGGGGCCATTTACGGGATCTATGCCGCCTATGTATTCATCGCCCTGTTCCGCAAAGACCTGTTTGACGCCCCGTCCCGCAAAATCATCCAGACCATCGTCATCGTCGGGTTCATCCATTCCCTCATCATGTTCCGGCGGGTGGACCTGTGGGCGCATCTGGGCGGGTTCATCGGCGGGTTTCTGCTCATCGCGCTGCTGGCGCTGTCGGTGCGGGCGGGCAGGCGGTAGCCGGATTCCGGACGTGCGATGCCGGGCGCCGGGCGGCCGGCATCGCACGGCATCGCGATCAGGATGGTGCCGGAGATCCGGAGCGCATCGGGCGGGAAGGGCCGTCTGATGAATTGCCTAATTTTCATGCGGATTGTAAGATATAGAATGGTCACAGAAGGGATTTGCGTTCAAGACCCCGGATGTCCGGGTTGACCACATACCCAAGGAGGAAAACGCCATGTCCAAACCGGTTGAACCCAACAAGCCGCTGGTGACGCACATCTATACGGCGGACCCGTCGGCCCACGTTTTCGAGGGAAAGATCTACATCTACCCATCCCACGACATCGACCATGACGGCCCGGACAACGACAACGGGGACCAGTACCAGATGGAAGACTACCACGTCCTGTCGCTGGACGATTTCGATTCGCCGGTCGTCGATCACGGCGTCGTGCTGCACGTGAAGGACGTGCCCTGGGCGTCGAAGCAGATGTGGGCGCCGGACGCGGCCTACAAGAACGGCAAGTACTACTTCTACTTCCCGGCGCGGGACAAAGACGGCATTTTCCGCATCGGGGTGGCGACGAGCGACAAGCCGTACGGCCCGTTCAAGCCGGAACCGAACTACATTCCCGGCAGCTTCAGCATCGACCCGGCCGTGTTCGTCGATGACGACGGCAGGGCGTACATGTATTTCGGCGGTCTGTGGGGCGGCCAGCTGGAAAAATGGGCGACCGGCACCTTCGTGCCGGACGCGCAGGGACCGGCGCCGCACGAGCCGGCGCTCGGCCCGTACGTGGCGGAACTGTCCGACGACATGCTGACGTTCAAGGAGCCGCCGCGGCAGGCGTCCATCGTGGACGAGGACGGAAAGCCGCTCCTGGCCGGCGACAACGAGCGCCGCTTCTTCGAAGCCGCGTGGATGCACAAGCGCGACGGCTGGTATTACCTGTCCTACTCCACCGGCGACACGCACTATCTCGTCTATGCCATGAGCCGCGATCCGAAGGGACCGTTCACCTACAAGGGCAAAATCCTGACGCCGGTCATCGGCTGGACGACGCACCACTCCATCGTCGAATTCCGCGGCAAATGGTACCTGTTCTACCACGATTCCTCGCTGTCCGGCGGCGTCAACCACCTGCGGTGCGTCAAATACACCGAACTGCAGTACAACGAGGACGGCACGATCCGGACGATCGAGTACAAACCGTGATTTCGGCGCCCCCAGCGGCCGAATCCTGGCCTCCGGCAAGCGGGGGCCTTTTTTGCACCTTGCGTTTCCGCACGCCGCTTGACAGGGTGAAAAAAAGCCGGAGGCAAGACGGACAGAGAACGGATTGGAGTGACGGATGCCATGGCGGGCTACATCGAGTTCCAACACGTCAGCAAAATCTACCGGACCGGCGACGTGGAAGTCCGGGCGCTGACCGATGTCAGCTTCACGGTGGAAAAAGGCGAGATCTGCATCATCGTCGGCGAATCCGGCGCGGGCAAGACGACCCTTCTCAACATTCTCGGCGGCATGGATACGCTGACCGAAGGCCGCGTGTTTCTCGACGGGCGGGAGGTGTCCGCCTTCAACAAGCGGCAGCTGGCCGCCTACCGGCGCCACGACGTCGGCTTCGTGTTCCAGTTTTACAACCTCATCCCGAACCTGACGGCCCTCGAAAACGTGGAAATGGCAAGCCAATTGTCCAAAACGCCGATGGACAGCCGGAAGCTGCTGGAAGAAGTGGGACTGGCCCACCGCGCCGGCAACTTCCCGGCCCAGCTGTCCGGCGGGGAGCAGCAACGGGTCGCCATCGCGCGGGCGCTGGCGAAAAATCCGAAGCTGCTCCTGTGCGACGAACCGACCGGCGCCCTGGATTACGTGACGGGCAAGTCGGTGCTGAAGCTGCTGCAGGACACGAGCCGCAAAACCGGCATGACCGTCATCATCATCACCCACAACACGGCGCTGACGGCGATGGGCGACCGGGTCATCCGGGTGAAGAGCGGGCGCATCGCCGACATCCGGCTCAACGAACGGCCGACGCCGGTGGAAGAGATCGAGTGGTGAACCGGCCATGGGAAGCGCCTACGTCAAAAACATCGTGCGCACGATCACCCGCAACTTCGGCCGCTACATGGCCATTTTCGCCATCATCGCCCTCGGCGTCGGGTTTTTTGCCGGCATCACCCAGACGAAGCCGGCGATGATCGAGACGGCGGACCGTTACGTGAAGGAATACCGGCTGTTCGACGTCCGGGTGCTGTCCACCATCGGCTTCACGAAGGAAGAAGCCGAGAGGGCCGCAGAACTTCCGGGGGCGGCCGCGGCTGCGGGCGCGGTGAGCCGGGATTTCATTTTCCAAGATGAACAGGGCAACACGGGCGTGCTGCGCGCCCATTCCCTGGCCGGCGGGGTGAACCTGCCGGATTTGCGGGCGGGGCGGATGCCCGAGGCTTCCAACGAAATCCTGCTGGACGCCAGGGCGTTTCCGGAATCGGCCATCGGCACCGTCATCCGGGTGGCCGAGGAGAACGACGGCGAGACGAAGGCATGGTTCGCCCACGACGCGTACGTCGTCACCGGGCTGGTGCGGTCCGCCTATTATTTGAACGCGGAGCGGGGGACGACGACCCTCGGCAACGGCAAGCTGGCCGGCTTTGCCTACTTGCCGGAGGGCGGCTTCGTCTTCGACCATTACACCGAACTGTTCGTGGCGATGGACCATGACCATGCCATTTACAGCGACGAATACAATGAAGCGGCGGACGCCTGGCGGGATGAGGCGAAAGATTTCATCGGCGCCCTGGTGAACGGGCGGTATGAACGGGAAGTGGCCGAGGCGCGGCAGCGTATCGACGACGCCCGCCGAGAACTGGAAGAGAAAATGGCGGAAGCCGAAGCGGAACTGCAGGACGCGAAGAAGAAGCTGGACGAGGCGCTGGCCGAACTCGAGACGGGCGAGCGGCAGCTGGCCGGCGCCCGGGAGCAGCTTGCGGCGAAAGAGCGGGAGCTGGCCGAGACGGAACGCGCGCTCCGCCTGCAGCTGGAGCAGGCGGCCGCGGCGGGCGACCCGTCGCTTGCGGCGCCGCTGCAAGCCTTTCTGGCGCAGGTGGAAGCGGGCAAGGCGGAACTGGCGGCCGGCCGCCGCGAACTGGAAGCCAGGGAGCGGCAGCTGGCCGACGCCCGGCGCGAGTGGGCCGACGGCATGGCGGAATACGAAGAGGGATGGCGGGAGCTTGAGCGGGAACGGGAGAAGGCGGAAGCCGAAATCCGCGAAGCGGAAGACAAGCTGGCATCGTTCGAACCGCCGGAGGTTTACGTCCTTCTGCGGAACACCAACACGGGATACGCGTCCTTTGAAAACGACGCCGGCACGGTGGAAGGCATCGGAAAAGTGTTCCCCGTCTTTTTCTTCCTGATCGCCGCCCTCGTCTGCTCCACGACGATGACCCGCATGGTGGACGACGAACGGACCCAGATCGGCACGCTGCGCGCCCTCGGCTACGGCACCGCGGCCATCATGGGCAAGTACATGATCTATTCCGGCAGCGCCGCCGTCCTCGGCTGCGTGGCGGGCTACTTCGTCGGCATCCGGCTGTTCCCGGCGACAATCTGGCAGGCGTATTCGATTTTGTACGGATTCGCGGACATCGCCGTGGTGGGCAACAACGTGCTTTTGCTGCTGTCCCTCGCCGTGTCGCTTCTCTGTTCGGTGGGAACGGCCTGGGCCGCCTGCCGCCACGAGCTCGGCCGCATGCCGGCGGAGCTGATCCGGCCGAAGGCGCCGCCCGCGGGCAGGCGCATCCTGCTGGAGCGGGCCGGGTTTCTTTGGCGCCGGCTGAAATTTTTGCACAAGGTGTCGGCCCGCAACATTTTCCGCTTCAAGAAGCGGCTGTTCATGATGATCCTCGGCATCGCCGGCTGCACGGCGCTGGTGGTGACCGGCTTCGGGCTGAAGGATTCGATCACGAACATCGTCGATTACCAGTTCGACGAGATCATGCATCACGACGTGAGCGTGACGTTCGCCAAACCGCTGGCGGAGGAGGCGCTGGACGATCTGCTGGCGGATGCGGAAGGCGTCGAGCGCCGGGCCGTGCTTCTGGAGACGTCGGCGGAAGCGCTCCGGGCGGACGGTTCCGGCAAGAACGTGTACGTGATCGCCGTAGACGACCCCGGCGCCTTCGGGGCCTTCGTCGATTTGCACCGGGACGGGGAAGCGGTGCCGTTTCCGGGACCGGGGGAAGCGGCGATCAGCGAAAAGCTGGCGGAGATGATCGGCGCGGAGATCGGCGGCACCGTGACGTTCCGTTACGGGGACGGGAAGACGGCGACGCTGAAGGTGTCGGGCATTTTCGAAAACTACGTGATGCACTACGCCTACATGACGGCGGACACGTTCGCGCAGGCGTTCGGCGAACCGTACGAGCCGAAGACGCTGTATCTGATGCTGGAGGAGGGGACGGACGCCTACGCCCTCGCCTCCGCCATCGCCGATCGCGGCGACGTGGCGGCGGTCACCATCGTGGAGCAGTTCCGCCGGTCGGTGGAAAACACGATGGAGCGGATGAACGACGTGGTGCTGCTCGTCATCGCCAGCGCCGGGGCGCTCGCCTTCATCGTGCTGTTCAACCTGACCAACATCAACATCACGGAGCGGGCGCGGGAAATCGCCACCCTGAAGGTGCTCGGTTTCTACCGGCATGAAACGAGAAGCTACGTGCTCCGAGAAAACCTGGTGCTGTCGCTGATGGGCATCGCCGTCGGCCTGCCCTTCGGGGTGCTCCTGCACCGGTTCGTGATGGACCAGATCAACATCGACATCGTGTCCTTCGAGGTGACGATCCTGCCGCAAAGCTATCTGTACAGCGTGCTGACGGTACTGGCGTTCACGCTGGCCGTCAACCTGCTCATGGACGGCCGGATCGAGCGGATCTCCATGACCGAATCGCTGAAGGCGATGGAGTGAGGAAGAACGAACGAAGCAAAAACGGGCGGGCCCGCGATGAGCGGTTCCGCCCGTTTCGATTGCTCCGCTTCCGGCCGGATCCGGTCCGTCTCCGACCGGATCCGGTCAGAAGAAACGGTCCTCCAGCAGCTGGTTGGTTTCATTTTGGTACCAGACGACATAACGGTCGTGCATCCAGCCGAGCAGGATGCCGGTGCCGATCCTCGTGCCGTCCGACGGCGACGGCACGCCGTCCGGCAGCGTACGGCCGTCGACGGCGTAAATGTCGCCCGCCGCCGTGCCGGGGCGGCTGTCCTCCAGAAGGAACACCTCGTGCTCGCCCGTCTCGATGGCGAGGCGGGACGGATCGGAGGCGTAGCGGAACCGGCGCCCTTCGACCGTCCGGAATTCGGGCGGCGTTCCGTCCATGACCAGCGTGAGCCAGCCCCGTCTCCAATCCGTCCGCTCTTTCCAATCCGTTCCATCCGGATAAATGCGCACCCAGGATTCATACCCGAGGGTCCGGTCATCCATCCACTCGATGTGCATGTGGGCCAGGAACCCGTCGCTCTTGTTTGCAGTGGCGGCGTTCTGCCGCTCGAAAACGACGGTGCCGTCGGTCGGATCGACCACGAGGAGGTCCGTGTCGGGGCCAAGGCCGTCCCTGGTCACCAAAACGGCCAGCCGGCCGCCGTCCGGCGAGGCGGACATGCCGTAGACGGCACGGCTTTCGGAGGCCGTCCAGATCCGTTCGGCGACGCCGGTTCCGGCGTCCAGCCGGAAGACTTCGGTGTTGCGGGAAAGATAGAACCATTGGTCTCCGGCAAAAAGCGGCGACAGCCGGAGCGGCAGCATGAATTCGGCCGCTTCATCCCGCGGGGTCAGCAGGGCGCCGTCTTTCTCCCCGCCGCCGGCTGCGCGGGGCTGCCGGATGGCAAGGGGGACGTCCTGCCAGCGATCCTCCCCGGGAAAATAAAGGCGAAAGCCGTCTTCGACCAGGAAGGCCACGGCATGCCGGTCCGCCGTCCGGTCATGGGCGAGCCGGACCACGTCGGAATCCGGCGCCTGGATCGTCACCAGTTCGCCGGTTTCGGTGTCGTAGATCGAGAGGACGGCGGAAGCCGAACCGGATTTAGTCGGTCCCGCATTTACGGGTACGGCCGGAGAAGCCGTCGGCGTGTCCGCCGTCGTCCCGGGTTCTTGCGGAGATCCCGTCTGTGTTTCCGAATCAGCGTCTGCCGGTTCCGTCGCCCGCGGCCCGTCGGAAAGATCCGATCCTTGCGCCGGAGGACCGTCCGTTCCCGCGTCCGAGCATCCGGCCGCAAGGAGCAAAAAGGCGAGCACCGAAATCAACACCCATCTTTTTTTCTTCATCGGGATTCGATCACCTGCATTGGAACATTTTCTCACGCCATCAGACGATGGAAATCCCGAAAAAGTTGCACGGGCCGCCGCCCCCGTCACGGATGGCCGGACCGTCCGAACCGGAACGAAGCGAAATCGAAGCGGCTGCCGGGCAGGAACACGAAGCTGACCTTCCGCTTGCCGCGGACCGGTTCGAAGGAGAAGGAGCGGGTTTCCCAGCCGTCGCTTTTCACGAACTCGAGGATCCGCTGCTCCACGTTGCCGTCCGGCGACTCGAAGCGGAGGTGGATCGTGTTTCGGTCGATGGCGGATCGCCCGCGGATGTCGATCCGGTCCGTGCCTTCATCGCCAAAGTCCAACCCGTCGAATGCGAGGGTGACGTTGTTGCCGATTTCTTCCACGGCTTCTTCCGTGATGCGGTACGAATCGCCGTAAAGGTGGTCGCATTCGGCGGCGCGGTTTTCGGAGAAGGCGCGGGGCTGCCGCTCGAACCAAAACCCTTTGATGTGGAATTTCCGGTCGCCGGCCAGCGAGATGGTGGTCAGGCCGCGGAGTTTCCGTTTCAGCCTGTACGTTTCCGGCTGGTAGACGTTCCAGATGGACGGCTTCTGATAGACAAGGTCGCCGACCAGTTCGCTGCCTTCCTGTCCCGGCACGCCCTCCCAGATCTGAATCCGGTGCGGCTCGTCGTTCAGCGCGAATATCGGCAGGGTGACGGTGTCGGAACCGTCCGGTCCGAAATCCAGATTGCGGTAGACGACATAGCTCGTGCCGTCCCGGCCGGTGGCAATGCCGCGTTCGTTGCCGTTGCCGATGTCGCCGCAAGCTTCGTCGTACAGGCCGGCGGAGACGAATTCGTACGGATTTTTGAAGGCGGTGCCGATCCCTTCCGCGACGACTTCCAATTCGGAGATGAGACGCACGCGGCCGGTGCCGTTGCGGCTCATGCAGCGCACCCGGAAAGCGCCGTCGCCGAGGGCGGTCACCCGGGCGGCCAGTCCGTCCGCCCCGCCGTCCGGCTCGATTTTGGCCAGGGGGGTGTCGATGCCCTTCTCGTTCACGACCCGCCATTCCACGTCGCGGTAGGAGGCGTTGGCCGGGTGCAGGACGGCGCGGACGGTGAGCGTCTTCCGGTCCGGGGTCAGCCGCCGCTCGCCGTCTGCGACGAGTTCGATTTTGCGCACCGGAATCTCGTCTTCCCGGCCGGTGACGACCGGCAGGTCGCGGTTCGCCGTGCGGGCGGAGAGCCCCTGCACCGGCGCGGCCGGCGGCACGGCGCGGAAGACGGCCGTCGCGGGTTCCAGTCCCGGCGACGTCACGGTCATGCGAAGGTCGCCCGGCTCCAGCGTCGCCGCGATGACGGCCATCAGCCTGCCGCCGAACAGGCGGCGGCTTTTGCCTTTGTAGGGGTCGTAGTCGGTGCTGTCGCCGTTGTCGAGGCCGACGAGCCGGCCGGCGCCTTCGACTTCCACCCGGACGCGGTTCGTGGCGTTGTCCACCGGGTGGCCGTCGGCGTCTTCCATGGTGATTTCGACGAAGATCAGGTCGGTGCCGTCGGCGATGAGCGCCTCCTTGTCCGGCGAAAGCCGGATGCGGGCGGCGTCGCCGAAGGAGCGGCGCACGTGTTCGGCGATCGCGTTTCCGTGTTCATCGTAGCCGATGGCGCGGATCTCGCCTTTTTCATAGGGCACTTTCCACCAGCCGAACAGCTCGTGGCTTCTCTCCGGATCCGTCGACCAGTCCGGCCTGTGGGTGCCGACGCTGCGGCCGTTCACCCGAAGTTCCACCTGCGGGCAGTTGGAAAGGACGCGCACGTCGACGAGCTGTCCCTCGTTGAAATCCCAGTGCGGCAGCACGTGGACGAACGGCTTCGTCCGCCAGTCGGTCCAGCCCGCCCGGTAGACGAAGGCGGAGTCCTTCGGGAAGGTGGCGGTGTCGAACTGGCCGAAGTATGAGTTTTTCGTATGGTAGGGCGTCGGCTCCCCGATGTAGTCGAAGCCGGTCCAGACGAACTGCCCGAGGGAGAAGGGGGCGCGGCGCTCCATGAGCAGGCAGTATTCCGGGTTTTTCGCCCCCCAGCTCGTGCAGCTGTTGCCGAGGGACGAGCATTGCTCGTCGTCATCGGCCAGAAGCGGCTGCTCATACGGAAAATGATAGATGCCGCGGCTCTGCACGACGGAGCCGGTTTCGCTGCCGTAGATGATCCAGTCCGGATGCTCCGCGTGGTGCTGGTGATAGAAACGTTCCGCATAGTTGTAGCCGGCCACTTTCAGGATGTCGGCGCATTTTTGCGCGTTTTCCCAGGGCATGTAGTTGGAGCCGATCGTCACCGGCGCGTTGCCCTTCGGATCGTGTTCCTCCACCCAGGCCTTGAGCATGCGGGTCAGTTCCTGTCCCCGCTCGCCGGCGTGGGTGTCATAGATTTCGTTGCCGATGCTCCACATGAGGAGGCTCGGGTGGTTGCGGTCGCGGCGGACCCAGCTGCGGACGTCCTTCGCCGCCCATTCCTTGAAAAAGCGGGCGTAGTCGTATGTTGTTTTCGGCCGCTCCCACATGTCGAACGCTTCGCTGACGACGAAGAAGCCCATTTCGTCCGCCAGATCCATCAGGTCCGGCGCCGGCGGGTTGTGGGCGGTGCGGATGGCGTTGCAGCCGAAGTCTTTCAGGATGGCGAGCCGGCGGCGCATCGCCGCCCTGTTGAACGCCGCGCCCAGCGCGCCGAGGTCGTGGTGCTCGCAAAACCCGTTCAGCTTCATGGACCGCCCGTTTACGAACAGGCCGCGCGCCGGATCCATGACGATGTCCCGGAAGCCGACGTTTTGCTCGATGGCGTCCGCCGCTTCGCCTGACACCGGCTCGGCGAGCCGCGTTCTGATCCGGTACAGGTTCGGTTCGTCCGGGCTCCAGAGCAGCGGGTCTTTCACGATCAGCGTCTGCCGGTTGACGATGGCGCCCGGGGCGCCCGGGGCGTCCCGGTCCGCCGGCTTCACCCGCTCGGATGCACCCTGGTCCGCCGGCTTTACCCGCTCGGAGGCGACCGCCACGGGGAAACCGTCCCGGTGGATGATGTGTTCCACCGTCATTTCGCGGGACAGCACCAGTTCCGTGTCGACTTCCACGTGCCATTCTTCGCCGCGCCTGCGGACGGACACGTACACGCCGTCCGTTTCGATGAAGCTGCTCCCGCGGGTTTTGAGCCAGACGTTACGATAAATGCCGGCCCCCGAATACCAGCGGCTGTTCGGGCTTTGGTGCACCACCCTGACGACGATTTCGTTGTTCCCGTCGACGAGGGCGTCGGTGATGTCAAATTCGAAGGAGGTGTAGCCGTATTTCCATTCGCCGATCTTGCGCCCGTTGACGAACAGCGCGGAATCCATGTACACCCCTTCGAAGTACAGCAGCACCCGCCGTCCGTCCCTCGTCCACGGAAATACCTTGCGGTACCAGCCGATGCTGTTTTCGTACAGGTTGAGGGTGTCATAAATGAGCCAGTCGTGGGGGAGGTCCACCGGCTCGAAGGACAGGGAGGCCCAATCGGTCTCGTCCAGCCCGGTCTTGGCGAACGTCCACCCGTCGTTGAACAGCCGTTTTTCGTTTCTGATCATGCCATCCATGCCCGCCTTCATCGTTTCTGTATTCTCACCCTAAACAATAAAGCAAAATGTCCGGCGAATAAACCATGGAAAGTGGTGCGCGGCGGGGAGTTCAATCGGAGAAGGGCGCCGCATGAAGCGCCGCTCGGGGAGATGTTCGACTATTTCGATCAAATCGCCGTCACGGGGCGGCTTTTGGAGGGAGTTGCTCGAAAAATTCGATTAATTCGCTTGCAAGGGCCGGTTTTTGGGAGGAGTTGCTCGAGAAAGTCGATTAATTCGTTCGTGCGGGGCGGAAGCGCCGGGCCGGTCATGTGCACCTTTTTCGGGACGCCTGCATAGGATGTGCCGTGACAACTGCGGAAAGGAACGGTGCGCATGCATTTTCACTTGTATTCCCACATGAATGCCCATCCGCATCCGTTTTCCGTCATCCAAAATGGATGCTGGCCGTACGGATCCGCCGCGCCGTCGTCCGGCCGGTGGCCGTCCGGCGGCCATGGGGGGCAGCCGGTGGTTCCGTCCGGTTATTCGTCCCCGTATCGATCCGCGTACCCCTTCGGCTTTCCCGCCGGTCCGTTCCCGGTTGATCCCTTCACGGGGCTGGCAGCCGGTCCGTGGACCGGCACCGGTTTTCCCGGACAGCCGCCATTCGGTGCAGGCGGTGGACTGGGAGCGGCCCGGACGGATCAGCGGGGGATGGAACAGCGCGTGGCGGAACAGGCCGTGGCAAGGCAGGACGTGACGGAACCGGCTGCGGCGGGGCCGATCGCGACGGAACCAGCCGAAAACGGTGCGGCGGCCCGTTCGGATGGCAACCCGCCGGGAGACCCATGGCCGCTCCGGGATTACGGACCGGAACCGTTCGTCACGGACATCGAAGAAGCCACGAAACGGAACAGGAACTTCCGCACCGCTTTGTGGACGGGGAACCATCTGCAGCTGACGCTGATGAGCATCCCGGAAGGCGAGAGCATCGGCCTTGAGCGGCACGAAAATGTGGACCAGTTCATCCGCATCGAAGAAGGGCGCGGGCTGGTGCGGATGGGGCCATCCCCCGACCGCCTCGACTTCCAGCGGGCCGTGGAGGAAGACGACGTCATCCTGATTCCCGCGGGCATCTGGCACAACGTCATCAACACCGGTCCCGGTCCGCTCAAGCTGTATTCCATTTACGCCCCGCCGGAACATCCCCGCGGCACGATTCACGTGACGAAACAGGAAGCGGTTGCGGCGGAAGCTTGAACCTGGGTCCGAGCAAGGCAGGAACATCATTGCAACATGAAATGACACGTTCCGCACCACGGCCGTGGTAACGGAACGTGTCTTTTTGCCGTCAGAGCCCCATCAAAATTCCAGCTCTTCCGCCTTCACCGCGATGCCTTCGATGACCGCATCCTCTTCCAATTCGATCATCAGATAGCGCCTTCCCTTGTGCACCACCTGCCGGACATGGGGCAAATCCTGCGGCGACAGGGTGATGGCGGCGACTTTCGTCTTGATTTTGACGGATTGGCCGGTGCATTTCGGGATGACGCTGGCGGCCTTCAGTTCGTAATGGACGTCATCCGCCGCCCGCCGAAACGCATCCTCCACCCGCTCCCGGGTCGCCCCGTCCACGCCGGCGTCCGCCAAAATCCGCTCCACGTCCCGCGCGTCCAGCATCGGGGGCTCCGGTTCCTCGTGTTCTTCAATCATCTGATGGATGCCGTCGTACACCCGGGCGAGGGTGGAAGCCGGCAGCGCGCCGCCCGCCACATCCTGCACGATATCGGCGAACAGTTCCCGGTCCTGCAGCGCGGTCGGCTTCGGCTCGCAGTCGAGCACGTCTTCGGCGAACCGCCAGTCCGGCATGTTCGCCTTCCCGGCCGCATACAGCACGTGGTTGACGTCGGCGCCGTCGTCGGTCAGGCACGGGAACAGAAACCCGGCTTCCGGCGCGGCCAGGTTGATGGCGGGGTCGGCGGCGAGGTTCGGTTTGAAGGCTTTTTCCACGTAGTCGAAAACGAGGGTTTTCGGCGGCTGTTCCGTCCGGCTGACGGTGCACAGCAGAAACCGGAACAAAAACGCCTCCAGCCCGTCCTCGTCTTCCAGCGCATCCGGTTCATCGTCCCGCCGCCTGACCGGCTTGTAGAACTCGCCCCGCGCGAAGGTGATCACCCGGTCGTAATCGCGGGGAGCATCGCCCAGGATTCGCTCCGTGACCCGCATCATCCGGTCCGCCCAGGCGCCGGCGTCTTCCGTCTGCAACGCCGTCCAGAGGATGTCCCGGGCATGCGCGTCCCGGCCTTCCGCCGCTTCCGGCCGGAACTTCAGCTCGAACAGCTTGTGGTCGAAGGCGCCGGTCAGCGTTTTGCGAAAATGGTTCAGAAACAGCACCTGCTCGTCCCGTTCCAGGAAGGCGAAGGGCCGGCATTCCACATGGTAGATGTCGTTCGTTTCTTTCATGACGTAAACATTCAACAGGTCGAACATTTTGAGGCGCTCCTGGTCCGGCTTCATGAACCGGCGCAGGGCGGCCGTGTCCTTTTCGTTCAACGCGGATCCTCTCCCGTCCTCCGTTTGTGGCCAACGTCCACCATCTTAGCACAAGCGGCGGCCGGGCGGCCAGCTGGCGTCTAGCGTCGCGGGCGGCCAGTTGGCGTCAAGCGACGATGCCGGACCCTTTTTCCATATCCCGACTTTTGTGATAAAGTGAAAATGCATTCAACCTGCGCGTCCGGCGCGCAATTCGAGGGAGGCGTGACCATGACCCCATACGCGGAATACTACGAGGACATCAAAGGCTTCAAGACGATCGATGCGGCCACCGCCCGGCGGCTCGCGGAAGGAACCGAAGAAGCGGCGATCTACATCGGCAAGGCCGAATGCCCGTACTGCCGCCGCTTCGTGCCGAAGCTGCGGAAGGTGGCGGAGGAAACCGGCGTGACCATCTACCACGTCAACAGCGTGGAGGAATCCGACCTGGAAAACATCGCCGCGTTCCGGAAAGCCTACAACATTCCGACGGTGCCGGGGTTCATTTACCGCAACGGCGACACCTTGCGGGTCAAGTGCGACTCGTCCATGCCGGAGGAGGAAATCCGGGCGTTCATCAACCGGTGACGAACCGGCGACGCCCAGAAATGCGGTGCGACATGAAGGACATGAACGACATGCGAATCGGAAATCGGATCGAAGAACTGTCGCTGAACCACTGGCCGGCCCTCGTGACGATGGCGCGCGGGGGCTGGCTGCTTCGTTTTGCGGACGGCTATACGAAAAGGGCCAATTCGGTCAGCGCCATTTACGGTGAAGAAGGCGGAGAAGAGGAGCTGGAGGAGCGGATCGCCTGGTGCGAGCGGCGGTTCGCCGAACTGGGGGTGCCTGCCGTCTTCAAAATGACGCCCTTCGACCGGCCCGCCGGTCTGGACGGCTTGCTTGACAAGAGGGGCTATGAAAAGAAGGACACGACCAGCGTCCGGACCGTCGAGCTGGCCGGCCTTCCGGAGCCGGACCGGCGGGACGTGCGCATTTCGGAGCGGCTGCCGGAGGAATGGCTGGACCATTTCTGCCGGATGAGCGGGGCGGCGGCTTCCCTCCAGCCGACGATGGGGCGCATGCTGGAGAACATTCGGGCGAAGAAGGGGTTTGCGGTTGTTTTGCACGAAGGGAAGGTGGCGGCGTGCGGCCTCGGCGTGGCGGAGGACGGCTGGATCGGCCTGTATGATATCGTCACGGACGCGGAATTGCGGAACCGGGGGTTCGGCGAACGGCTTGTGCATGGCCTGTTGCACTGGGGAAAAGAAAACGGCACCTCGCGCGCCTATTTGGCCGTGGTGGCGGACAACGCGCCCGCGCTGCGGTTGTACGGGAAGTTCGGCTTTGCGGAAGTGTATCGCTATTGGTACAGGATCAAACCGGATCAATGATCGCGGCCGAACCGGGAGAACCATTCGTCAGACCATTCGCCGTACCGCTTGCCGGTCACTTCTTCCAGCGTCCTGCCGTCGAGGGAATACGGCGCTCCGGCCAGCCCGTTTTTTCCGTCCCGTGGAACCGGGAAGGACGTGCCGCCGATGACGCGGCCGTCGGCCACCAGGACGTCGACCCGGATGACATAGTCTTTCGGGTCGATGGTCTTCAGTGTCTTTTCCAGCGGGTGCTGCGAGACGAGAAAACCGTAGCTGACGATGGTCTTGCCGATGTATTCGGCGGGATCGGCTTGTTGAACGCCCCAGATCATCCCGCCGGGCATGCCGGCGAGATATTCCCGGTCCAGCACGTAGCGGCCGGTTTCCCCAAGGCGGGATTCGATGCGGTAGTTTTCGGCCTCCAAATATTCGGCCGCCATGCGTTCGTCGCCGGCAAGCGGCGGGTCGTCCGGCGACCCGCATCCGGCGGGGACGGCCGCAAGGCAAAATGCCAGAAACAACCGAAGCGGCAATCGGGTATTGCGCATGGCCATCTCCCGTCAATCGAAGTCCATTGCTTAATCCATTATAAAGCAAATAAATCACGAATGTACACACGCATGTCTGGAGTGACCAGATCCCTGCTTGCACCTTTCCATCAAAAAAGTGGCGATTGATCGGGAAATCGCCGTTCGGGAGAAATGACGGGCATGGCGGTCCGGGTTGGCGAAAAAATTCAAAAACGCCCTTGACCCTCACGTTGCGTGATGGTTTATGCTGGGGAGCGAAAGGAGGCGAGAACTTGAAGCGGGCCGTGAAGCGGACGGTGAAGCAGGTGGCGGAACTGGCCGGCATCAGCGTGCGGACGCTGCACCATTACGACGACATCGGGCTGCTGTCGCCGGCGGAGACGAGCGAAGCGGGGTATCGCCTCTATTCCGAAGACGACCTGGATGTGCTGCAGCAAATCCTGTTCTACCGGGAATTGGGCTTCCCGCTCAAGACGATCAAAGACGTGATCCACGACCCGGCCTTCGACCGGTGGCAGGCGCTCCTGCAGCACCGCAGGATGCTTCTGGAAAAGCGGCGGCACATCGACCGGCTGCTCGAGACGATCGACAAAACGATTCAACATCTGGAAGGAGAGACGGACATGACGGCGGAGGAAAAATTCGAAGCGTTCAAGGAAAAGCTGATCGAAGACAACGAACGGCGGTTCGGAGCGGAAATCCGCGAAAAGTACGGCGAGGAGCAGGTGGAGGCAAGCAACGCGAAATTGCGGGGCATGTCCAAAGCGGACTTCGACGCCGTGAAAAAGCTGGAGGATGAGGTCCAGGATCTGCTGGAAAAAGCGATGGCCATCGGCGATCCGGCTTCCGAAGAGGCCCGCCGGCTCGTGGAAACCCACAAGGCGTGGCTCATGCATTTCTGGACCGGCTATTCGCCGGAAGCCCACATGGGACTGGCGGACATGTGCGTGGCGGACGAACGGTTTGCCGCGTATTACGACCAGCGCGTCAAAGGCGGCGCGGCGTTCCTGCGCGAGGCGATCCGGCGCTGGGCGGGGCAGTCTTGATGCGATGAACCGGCAACCGCGATCCGCCGATCATCTGTCCCCCGAACCCTCTTTGCTCTCCCCGCAAACCTTTTGCATCCTCCCTCACCCCCTTGCATGAACGCCGAGAACGGAAAACCAAAATCCGCCAAATTGGACCCGGAATTGATATAATGAAAATGCAGAGTGCGCCCGGCCATTCGTTCTTCCTGTCTGGGAGGCGGCGAATGATGCAATGCCCGGAGGGAGGATGGGCGGATGGGGAAGGATTGGCCGATGAGGAGGGTTGGCGGATGAGAAAAGCGGCTGTTCTGTTCATTGTTCTCTTCCTGCTGGTTCTCGCCGCGTGCGGCGGACCGGCCGGCGGCGTGGGCCGAGCCGGCGCCGCCGGCGATGCGCCGGGGCCCCCCGAAGCTTCGGAACGTGCCGCCGGCCATGAAGCGGCGGCCGATGCCCCCGGGGACATCGGCGACGTTCCCGGAAACGTCGACGACCTCCTCGCCGACGTCGATGAAGTGGTCCATGGCGCAGCCGGCGACCGCCTCATCTATCATGGCCTCCGGGAAGTGGAAACGGCCTCCGATCTCATCGTGGAAGCCGTCGCGAAGGGGGCCGTCGGCCAGCATGTCGAAACCCGTTACAGTGATGCATTCGGCAAAGAAGTGCCCTCTTCCGGCCATACGAAGCGGGAAATCGAGGTCGTCCGCGTCCACAAGGGCGGCGCGGCCGCCGGTGACACCCTGACCCTGCTGGAAAGCTATTATGTCTGGACGCGCGAGGACGGCTCGGTCCAGCTCGTGACCCGCTCCTTCCTGCCGCCGGCCGTTCCGGGCGAGACGTATCTGCTTTTTCTGCGGCATCACGAAGCGTTCGGTGGGTATTGGACGGTTGGCGATTATCAGGGCCGGTTTTCCATTCCGACAACGGACGTCCGGGAAAAGGCGGAAGCCCGGACGCTCCGCCAGGCGGATCTCGGGGTGTACGACCACGAAACGGCGCCGTATCTGCTCAAAGTGTACTACGACGCGTACGACCGCTATTTCCGCGACCCGGCCGCGAGGGTGCCGGAGGAGGAGCAGCTGCGGCAACGGAATGAACGGGTGAAGGCCGTCCACGATCCGGACATGACTCTGGAACGGCTGAAAACGCTCGTGCCCGCGGGCGGTACCGTGGAGGACGCCGTCCGCCTGCTGGGCGACCGGTACAATCGCGAACCCGGCTACGCCACCTGGGAGGACGTGATCCGGTACGATTTCACGGGGGATCCCGACTACCGGTTTCTGTACGATTCCATGGACGCGGACATTTTCACCGTCGATCATGCCGGATTGGAAAGCGGCAAGATGCGGTTTCAGGTGTTTCTGTTCCCCGACGGCGACGAGGTGATCCGGCACGCCTTTATCGCCTATCGGGGAGAGGACGGCCGGACGCGCTGGCTGTCGATGTTTCCCGACGGCACCGTCTACGACGAGGCGATCGGGAACCCGTGACGGGATTTTCACACCCTGAGCAGCCCGCGGAAACCCCTGGCGGCGTAATAGGAATCCGCGCCGTTGTGGTAGACGAACACGCGGCCGAACCGCCAGTCGCCGAAGATGGCGCCGCCCCGCTTGCGGATGTCGTCGGGCGTCTTCAGCCAGCTGGACGTTTTCGTGTCGAAGGGCCCCTTTTTTTGCAATTCGAAATACCGTTCTTCCGTCAGCAGCTCGACGCCCATTTCGGCGGCCATGCCGACGGCGCTGTGGGCCGGCTTGTGCTGCTTCCGCGCCTCCAGCGCTTCCGGGTCGCAGCAGACGCTTCGGCGTCCCGCCGGGCTTTCCGGCGAACAGTCGGCAAACAGGATCTCGCCCGTCTCCGCGTCCACCCCGATCACGTCCGGTTCGCCGCCGGTCCGTTCCATTTCGTGCAGGGACCACAGCTTGTCCGCGCGGGATGCGAGCCGGGCCTCGACGTCCGCCCATGACAGTTCCGGATGGCGGTGCATGTGGCGTTCGAAGCGGGTTTTGAGCGCTTCCAGAAGCCGGTCCCGCTCTTCGGGCGGCAGGTTCTTTCCGGTCGTTTCCATGTTCGGCCTCCTTTCTGCCCTGCTGGACAGGTCATTTTGGAAATATGGTTATATTTATCTCATTTCGGAGAGGGGAACCATCATGATTCCGCACGGGCCGTCGCTGAAGCCGGTGAAGCGGAGCGCGGCGCGCATCTGGCTGGGCCGGAAGGCGTACCGCTGCAAACGGTATCTGGAATGGGTGTTCGGCGGCAACACGTACGCCCGGACGGTGCTGAACGAGCGGCTGCCCCACATCGTGGCCGCCCACCGGACGCCGCTCCTTCGGCCGCTTCGCAACGTGGACATGTGGCTGCAGCACAACAAGGTCCGCAATCTGTCCATCGCCGTCCGCAAGCTGGACGGGGTGGTCGTCCGGCCGGGGGAGACGTTCTCCTTCTGGCGGCTGGTCGGAAACCCGACGCGGCGCAAGGGGTATGTGGAGGGCATGAACCTGTTTTACGGAAAGGTGACGGTCGGCGTCGGCGGCGGCCTGTGCCAGCTGACCAACCTGATCTACTGGATGACCCTGCACACGCCCCTGACCGTGACCGAACGGCACCGCCACAGCTACGACGTGTTTCCCGACGCCAACCGGACGCAGCCGTTCGGCAGCGGCGCCACCTGCGCCTACAATTACCTGGATCTGCAGATCAAAAACGGGACGGCGCACGACTACCAGCTGGACGTGTATTTGACGGACACCCACCTGGTCGGCGCATGGCGGGCGTCCGCTCCGCCGACCCGGACCCATGAAGTGTACGAAAAGGAGCACTGGATCACCCGCGAACCGTGGGGCGGGTATGTGCGGCACAACGTCATCCATCGCCTGGTGTACAGCCTGGACGGCGAAAAGCTGGACGACGAGTTCGTCACGGAAAACCATGCCCTCATGATGTACGAGCCGATGCTGGAGGAGCCGCGGCGTCCATCGCCTTCGCCGGAGCCGGATGCCGGGCAGGCCGATTCGTCATGCAAATGAAAGATGGAATCCCGCTCTTGGCCCGAATCTCGGACGATCCGATTATTGTCGACGGCAGCGAAAAAGGATTTTGCCGGTTGGCGGCGTATTTTTTCTCTTTATGCGAACATGAAGCCGGGAGGACCCCCCTTGAAACGGTTGAACATCGCACTCATTGTGGCACTCATGCTTTCTTTCACGCTGGCGGGCTGCCGGATCTCCGGCAAGGACATCGGGCCGTACGTGGCGCACTGGACCGCCGGAAACGAGGCGGCCGCAATTGGCGAAGAGCCGTCCATGGAAGACGTGAAGCTGAAGGTGCTTTTCCTGCACGGCGCGGACGGCATCCGCAACAATGCCGTCAAGCATCATCTGCAGCAAACGCTGGCGGCGGGCGTCGAATTTGCAGCGCAGTCCGTGGACGAGGCGCAGCTCGACCCGTCCGTCGATCTCGTCTATCTGGATGACGGCCTGCAGGACGACGAGCGGTTTCCCGAAATCCGGGAAGCCCTGATGGCGTACGTCCGCCAGGGCGGCATTCTGTACCTGTCCCACGAGTACGCCCGGGCGTTTCCGGCCGATTTCACCGGCATCGCGGAAATGGCCGACATCACGGATACGGCGCTCGATTTTTCCTATCCGGACGTGCGCGGCAATTTGCGCGGCCTGCAGAACGTCTGGAAGCAGTTTGCCGGCGTGTACGCCCATTATGAAGGCCTGAACCCGAAATACCATATCGATTTCCGGGAAGGGGCCGTGCTCGGCGAGGGGGCCGTTTCCCTCGTGCAGAAGGGCGGCCTGTCCCTGCTTTCGGCCAACCGCGCCGGGGACGGCACGGTGATCTGGTCCAACCGGTTTCTGCCGGGGGAACAGTTCATCACCCGGTTCGATCTGGTGCCGGAGGAAGGGCAGAAATATTTCCACTTCGGCTACGCCGCCGCCAACTACCTGTTCCGGACCGAGCTCGTCAAATTCGCTTCGAAGGAGAAACACGGGTTCTCCCTGCAGAAGGCGTACGGCCCGTACGGCCGGCCCGGGCTGGCATGGCAGGCCCACTACGAGGCGCTGTATTCCTTTTACCTCAAAGACATGATCGCGTTTACCGATCTGCTCGAGAAGCACAACCAGGTGCCGACCTTCTCCATCGTCCGCGGCAGCTACAACGGCGGCATGTGGCTGGAAACGATGCGGTTTCTGGAAAACGTCGGGACGGACGACGAGCCGGATTTCGTGAACGCGGAGGATCATTCCTATTTTTCCGCCGGGCAATCCATCCGCACGACGAAGGAAATTTTGCGGCTGGAGCGGCTGCCGGGCTACCGCACGTTCCTGTCCGACGTCAGCGAACCGTACCGGGCCTACCCGACGATCGCGGACTGGGACGGTGACGGCAGGCCGGATTTGCTGGTCGGCTCGTACAACGGCCGCGTGTACCTTTTGAAACGCGCCGGACGGGATCCGTTGACGTTCGAAGAGCCGGCGGAAGTCAAAAACGTCCGGGCCGAATCGAGCGCCGCCCCGTTCGCCGCCGACTGGAACGGGGACGGGCATTTTGATCTTCTGCTCGGCGACGGAGAGGGCCGCGTCATCCTGTATGAAAACAACGGCCGGCAATCCTTCGTCCGCAAAGGGCCATTGCAGGCCGGCGGCCGTCCGCTCGAGGTGGCCGGCCCGAGCGCGCCTTTCGCCATCGACTGGGACGGCGACGGGGTGCTCGATCTGCTTGTCGGAGACGGCGAAGGCCGGGTCCATCTTTTCAAGGGAACGGCTGCGGGCAGCCTGGCGATGTCGGCGGGCGAGCCGCTGGCGGCGGACGGGGAACCGTTCAGCGTCGGCCTGCATGCGGCGCCGTTTGCCGCCGACTGGAACGGGGACGGCCGTCTGGATGTGCTGGTCGGCGGCGGCAACGGCGAAATCGTCCTGCTGCTGGGACAGGAAGGCGGGACGCTCACGAACGCCGGACCGCTGACGGGGCAGCAGTACAACTTTTTCGGCACGCGCACGATCAACGTCGGCCACAACGCCGTGCCGATCGTGGCGGACTGGAACGGCGACGGGAAGAAAGACCTGCTGACGGGCCATCTGGAGTACGGCAGCCCGTACGCCATCGACGACCCGCAGTTCCCGTATCCGGACGATCTGAAAAAAAGCATCGACTACGTCCGGAAAAGGCATCTGCCGCTCATTCCCCACATGTACCTGCACGAATACATGACGGATGAGCGGGAAAAGCGGGAAATGGAGCTGCACCGGGAGGCGTTCCGGGCGCTCGGCATCGAATGGGACGACGACATGGGCGTCAACCATCACACGTGGCGCATCAACAAAAACGCCCTGCAGACGTTCCGCAACCAGCGGGAGGCGGGCATCTGGTGGAATTTCGGCTTCAACCCGCCGAATGTCAGCACGGCCCCGCGGGACGGCGTGGAGTTTCTGCTGACGGTGCCGTTCCTGCTGGCGGACGACGGTGCCGATGCCGATGCCGCTCCGTTCATCCTGTTCTCGCCGGCGCCCAACGCCCTGAACTTTCCGAAAGCCTGGGACAGCCTGGCCGCGTTCGACGTGCCGCTGACCTATTTCGAGCACATCGAGCACAACATGAAGCCCGGCCAGGGCATCTATGACCGGATCGTTCAGGTCATCGGGTTCCTGAACGAGTTCCGGGAAGCCCACAAATACACGTTCATGACGGAAGAGCAGATGGCCCGGTCGCTGCTCAACACCTTCTTCGCGGATGTCCGGGTGCGGACGGACGGCACCCGGCTGGTGCTGGTTCCCGACTATTCGGGCGTGCCGGACAAGGTGCGCGAATACGCCCGCACGCTGGGCGTCAAGCTGGAGCTGGGCGAGGCGCTCGCGGACAAACAGGTCGACACGTCCGGCATGTTCTATTACGAGGGGCCGACGGGCTTCTATCTCGGCGTGGAGGACACCGTCACGGTGGAGCTGGTGGAGACGTCTTCCATGAAGGACCGCATCCATCTCGTGCGGAGCAACGGCCCGGTCAGGGTGAAAACGGACGGCAATCGGCTCACGCTGGAGCTGTCCGCGAAAGGCATGCAGGAAGCGGAAATCCGCTCTCCCGTGCCGCTTGCCATCACCGGGGACGATCTGCGGATCGAAGCGAAGGACGGTTCGTACACCATCATCCATTTCGGGGAATCCGCCAAGGTGACGGTGCGGGTGAAATAACGTCGCCCATGATGGGCGCGAAAAAAGCAGGACGGTGATCCGTCCTGCTTTTTTTGTTTTTTCGCTGTGATCAGCGCGGCTTTGGCGGATGCGGCTTGCCGGCCTGGCGGCTCCATTCGGCGGGAACCCGGCTTGACGGCTTGATCCGGCGCGTGCGGCTTTGCCGTCAGACCGTCGGCCGCGGACGGGCCACGATCCGGTTCAGCCGCTCCGTCATGGCCGCCATCAGCAGCAGGCACAGGATGAGGAAGAGCGGATACAGGCCGAGGGAAACGGCATCCGCCAGCATGCCGAACAGAGGCGGCATGAAGGTGGAGCCGACGTAGGCGCATGCCATCTGGATGCCGATGATGGCCTGGGAATGTTCCTCCCCGAAGTTTCGCGGCGTCTGGTGGATGATGCACGGGTAAATGGGCGCGCACCCGACGCCCGTCAGCACGAGGCCGGCGAGGGCGGCGGCGCCCGTCCGTTCGGGCAGCAGGATCGCCAGAAGCCCGATGGCGATGACGGCCATGCCGACGCGGATCATCGTCCGGTTGCCGAACCGGTCGGCCACGAACCCGTTCAGGAACCGGCCCGCCGTGATGCCGAGGTAGAACAGCGACGCCCAGCGGGCGGCCGTCTCCACCCCGACGCCCCGGAAGAGCGCCAGATAGCTGCTCGCCCACAGGCCGGCCGTGGCTTCCAAAGCGCAGTAGGCGAAGAAAGCGACCAGCACCTGTCGGACGCCCCGAATTTTCAGGGCGTCGCGCACGGTGAGCAGCCTGGCCGACCCTTCGCCGCCGCCCCGCCGCGGGCCTTCTTTCCTCCGCCACAGCGGAAGGCTGGCGAGCAGCAGGACGGTCAGCGCGGTCTGGAACAGCCCCACGGTCATGTATCCGAATGCCCAGCTGTTTTTCACCGCCAGGGCCAGGCCGATCACATAGGGGCCGACGGTGGCGCCCACGCCCCAGAAGCAGTGCAACCAGCTCATGTGGCGGGAAGCGTAGTGGAGGGCGACGAAGTTGTTCAGCGCCGCGTCCACCGCACCGGCCCCGAGTCCGTACGGGACGGCCCACAGGCACAGCATCCAGAACCCGTCCGAGAAAGAAAACCCGAACACGCCGACGGCATTGAGAAACACGCTTGCCGCCGTGACGGCGCCCGTCCCGAACCGGATGATGACCCGGTTGGCGTTCAGGCTGGCGATGATGGTGCATCCCGCGATGATCATGGACACGACGCCGGCATATGAAACCGGCACGCCCAGTCCGGCGTACATGGACGGCCATGCCGCGCCGAGCAGCGAGTCGGGCAGCCCGAGGCCGATGAACGCGAGATAGATCAACGCAAGAAGCAGCGAATACATCTCTCCGTCTCCTTCTCCCGGCATGAACGGCGGATCCGTCCGGAAGAGCCCGGGACCGTCCGGACGCCCGGATGTGTCCGAAAGCGCCCGGATGTGTCCAGGACACCGCCGCTGCTTGCCGACCGTCTCCCGTCAGGCGCGATCGCCGGTTTGCCGCTTTCCGTTTCGCTGTCAAGCCGTTCGGCTGTCGGGCCTGAAACATGGTTCCATTATATATCAAATCTTGAAGACGGAAACCGCGTTGTTCAGCTCGTCCGCCATCCGGGCCAGCGACTGGGCGGTGGATGCCGTTTCTTCGCTGCTGGCGGCCGCTTCTTCCGTCGCCGCGGTGATGCTGTCCACCGCCGACAGCACTTCCTCGGACTGCGCCGCCTGCTCTTCGCAGGCCGCCGCAATCTCGGTGATCCGCACCGCGGCGTTGTTGACGACGCTGACGATCTGTTCGAATGCTTCGCCGGATTTGTTGGACGATTCGACGCCTTCGGCCACGGCGGCCACGCTGAGCCGGGTGTTTTCCTGCATTCCCTTGATGATGGCGGTGATTTCCTTCGTGGCCTGGCTGCTCCGTTCCGCCAGCTTGCGCACCTCGTCCGCCACCACCGCGAAGCCGCGGCCCTGGTCGCCGGCCCGTGCCGCTTCGATGGCGGCGTTGAGCGCCAGCAGGTTCGTCTGGTCGGCGATGTCGTCGATCACTTCGATGATTTCACCGATCTTGTGAGAATCCGCCTCGAGCCGGCCCATCTGTTCGTTGACCCGGTTCATGCCCTCGATCGAGGAGCGGATCACCTGGCCGCCTTCCCGGGCGATCTGCTTCGACTGTTCGGCCAGCGCCGCCGTTTCTTCCGCGCTGCGGGCGACGGCCTGGATCGACGTGGTCAGTTCCTTGAACAGCTCGTTGATTTTCGCGGCGTCATTGGCCTGGTTGGAGCTGCCGCTGGCGATTTCTTCGGTGCTGGCCGAAATTTGCTGGCTGGCGGCGGCCAGGCTGTCCGCCGAGGCCAGAATGCCGGAGACGACGTCGCGCAGTTTGCTCACCATCCCGTTGACCGATCGGGTCAGCTGGCCGATTTCGTCCTTCCGGTCCATGTCCAGCGTGTGCCGCAAATCGCCGTCGGCCACATGCTCGACCAGCTCCACCACCTTCCGCAGCGGACGGGCGATGATCTGGGAGATGAACAGACCGAACCCGATGCTGATGACAAGGGAACCCGCGATGATGGCGATCGTGATGTTCCGGGCGGCGGAAAATTGCTCGTCCGCGTCGTCGCTGGCTCTCTTCGCGCTGTCCAGATTGAACTCGATGAGCGCTTGCAGGCTGTTGTCGAACGTTTCGCTGATGCCGTTGAAATCGCCCGCGAGAGCGGTCTTGAATGCCTCGTCCAGGCCGTCCAGCGACAGCTGGATGACGTCGCGGGCGGAAGAGCGGAACGCCTGCCAGGCGTTCATCGCATCGTTGTACAGCTCGCGGTGCTTCGCCTGGGCGAAATCCCGTTCGTAGGCTTTCAGCATGCCGTCCAGTTCGTCCATCAGCTGATTGATGTGAGCGAACGTCTGCTCCTTTTCCTGCCGGGTATCGGCCATGTGGATGGCGTACATGTTCACCCGGATGCGCTGATAGAGCACCTGCATGTCGTTCGTGTCGTTCACGGGAAGCAGGCGGATTTCATACATGTCGTCGATGAGGGCGTTCAGTTTCGACATGTTGCCCAGTCCGTAGATGCCGACAAATCCGAGAAGGATTGCGATGATGACGAAAGCGGAGATCAATTTGACGGATGTTTTCAAATTGATATACCATTTCATGTTTCAACCGCCTCGCTTTTCAAAAATGGTGATCGGGTGGAAGAAATGGGGGGTTGTCCGTGAGCGGCCGGGACGCTTTCATTGCACCGTTTCGCTTTCGGCCAAATGGCCGAGCAGCGCCTCGAGATCAAGCAGGGCGATGATGTCGTCCCCATCGTGGTAAATGCCGGTCAGCCATGCGCGATCCGACATGTGCGGCGGCGGACTGGTGCGATCCCTGGACAGGAACATCACCCGTTCCACCGCGTCGACGACGATGCCGAGTTCCCGGCCGCCGCTTTGGACGATGATGATCCGGGTTTTGGCGTTCAGTTCCGCTTCCTGTTCGGCGAACATCCGGTGCAGGCTGATCACGGGAATGACCTTGTCCCGGAGATGGATGATCCCGAGCAGTTCTTCCCGCGATTTGGGAATCCACTGCACCTTGCACATCCGGATGATTTCCGAAACGCCGTGGATCGAAATGCCGTACAGGCTCCGGTTGATGGCGAAAACCACGTACTGGGAGCCGTCCTGGTTCATGGCGCGTTGCACCTCCTCTCCCGGCCCGGATGAAACCGAAGGGAGGAGCCGAGGCGTTTTCGTCGCGCAGGTGCAAAAAACCCACCCCGAATAAACAGGGTGGGTGCGGCCTGCAACCTGCTATTCGGCAACCGGCTGGCATAGCGTTTTACCGGCGAAAACGCCTTAGCCCCTGTGGCTTTGCGACCCCGCCTTTCGACGGGTGTGCCCTTTCGGTTTGTGAATGGAAACCTTTACATTTGTCAATATACGACAAAATTATATGAAAAGGCAAGGACTATTGTCGGAGTGACAAATGTCTCACGTTCGCATTCATGCAGTCCATTGGGCCCGGGGGCGGGGAGCGGTGTGCGCCGGTTCGAGCCATCGTGTCTGGTGAAACGGTCCATGGGGATGATGCCGGTGGCGCCGGGCGGCGCCATGTTGCCGGCTAGTCCGCCGGCATAAAAAAGCGGATCCCCCAAAAAGGGGATCCGCGCTTGCGAATCCATGCGGTGCTTTGCGGTGCGGCACGATCCATGCGGTGATTTGCCGGTACGGGATGATCAATGCGTCGCTTTGCCGGTGCAGTACGACTCGACGGGGCCGAGGTAGCTTTCCGGCGGTTTGCGGCCTTTCGGATAGATCACCAGTTTCTCCAGCACGAAGCCCGGCGTGAGGCCGTAAATCCGGATCGTGTTCAGTCCGCGGACGCAGGTGATCGGGCTTGCCTTGCGCCGGATGTTGTCCAGGACGCCGGCGGCCCATTCCGGCGAATGGTCGCCCACCCTGAAGTCCGGCGAGACGGCGTTCACCACGTCGATGGGGCCGCCGTTCACCTGGATGCCGTATGCCAGCCGGTTGTCCTTCGTCACCGGGTTGGACGGCTGCATGTACAGTTCGGCTTCGTATTCGCCGGCTTCCCGGACGGCGAAGCGATATTCCACATATGGCGCTTCCGGGCCGGGGGCGAAATAGCGGGTCGTCGGGAACACTTTCACGGCGGACAGCGTCTTGCCGTAGCCTTCGATCACCCGGAACCCGGCGGGCGCTTCCCCTTCGCCGCGCCCGTCGCCGCCGGCACCGGCCGGCGGGACATCGCGCCTGTCGGCATAATGCGCCGCTTCGATGGACACATGGCCGTCCGTCTCCACGAACGTCATCGGCGGCAGCCCGTCCAGATCGGGCAAAGCGGCGTCCACGACGATGGTGACGGTGCCGTTCGGCAGGGTGACGGTGATGCGGGCTTCCGTTTCGCCGCCCATGCGGCCCCGGTCGATGGCCACCGTGACGGTTTCCGCGGCTTTCGCCACGCCGTCCAGCGTTCCCTTCACGGAAGAAAGGGCAAGCCACGGCGCATCGCAGGCGATCTCGTAGTCGGCTTCCCGGTCGCCGAGCGCATAAATCGTGAAGGAGGCCTCCGTCACATCCGGCCGCCGGAAATCGGTGAGCGTGAGCCGGTTGACGTGCCAGCTGCTGCCTTCCGACCACCGGTCCGTGCCGTCCAGCGCCACGAGCAGCCGGGGCTTTCGCACGGGCAGCACGTTCATGACGGCCGGGTACCGGCATTCGTCTTCGTTCCAGCGCGTGAAGCCGATGTGCTCCGACAGGCCCATGCCGAACCAGCGGCCGCCGTCGATGGCGTGATATTCGTCCACCAGCTGCCGGTCCCGCTCCAGGCACGCCTTCACCTGCTCGGCCAACCGGTTCGCTTCCATGCAGTTCAGGTTGGCCAGCCAGCGGTTTTTGCCCGCGAGAAGGTGCATTTTCTGCAGGTTCAGGTTGCCCATGGCCGGGTAATAGACCAGGGCGTAGTAGGCGGGCAGCGCCTTTTCGTCCATTTTGCGCCGGAGCGTTTCCGCGATGTCCATGAGGCTGTCGATCTCGGCCAGCAGCCGGTCGGTTTCCCGGAAGTTGACCGGGTGGTAGACGCCGGGGTGCATCGCTTCGGGCCGGCGGTTGTGGGCGATTTTCGTATACCCGTCGAGAAGGCGCCGGATCGCGGCCATGTCTTCTTCGCCGCAAAACGCCCCGAACTGCCGCCGCACCCACTGCTCCAAATAGTCGCCGGTTTTGTTGATGGCGCTCGTGCCCCAGCGGTCGAAATCATAGGCCAGATCCAGGAAAAAGGAAAGGGGCAGCTCCTGGGTGGCGATGTCGCCCACGTTGACGATCCACAGCTCGCGGATGCCGAAATCGTAAGCCTGCGTCATCTGCTCCCAGATTTTGGGCAGGTGGCTGCTGTTGATCCATTCATAGGACACCGGCCCGCCGTGGTAGTCGAAATGATAGTACATGCCGTAGCCGCCGTTGTGGCCGCGCATGTCGGCCGTCGGCAGCGTCCGCAGGTTGCCGAAGTTGTCGTCGCAGAACATCAGGATGACGCCGTCCAGCTCCTCCGATCCGGCAAGGCCGGGCGTCTCGTCGTCCCCGTAGAAGAACGGTTCCACTTCCTTGTAAAGCGCCAGCATGCGGGGAACCTGCTTCAGGTCGGGATTGACGTGCTCCCGGATGAGCCGGTTTTGCGTGCGCAGCACGTCCCTCAGCAGGCTGATGTTGTCCGCCAGCGTCGCTTCTTTGCCCAGGATGGCGGTGTCCTGCTCGCCGCGCATGCCCAGCGTGATGACGTTCTCGAAACGGCCGCCCCGCTTCAGGCCGTCTTCCCAGAAGCGGGTGATGCCGGCCTCGTTCGTCCGGAAGTTCCAGGCGTCGCCGTAGATCGAACCGGGACCGCGCAGATACCGGTATTCTTCCCCCTGGCGCAGGCACGGCTCGTGGTGGGAGGAGCCGATGACGACGCCAAGCTCGTCGGCCAGTTCGGCGTTGGCGAGTCCGGGGCCGTCGTCATAGAAGCGCGCCGACCACATGGCCGGCCACAGATAATTGCCCTTCAGCCGCAGGAGCAGCTCGAAGACGTGTTCGTACATGGCGGCGTTGAAGCCGCCGAACCGCCTGGTGCACCACGTGCCGAAGGCCGGCCATTCGTCGTTGATGAAAAAGCCCCGGTAGCGGACGGACGGTTCTTTCGAGACGTATTTGTACCCGTCTTCCAGTTCGAACGAATCCCGCTTGCGGGGCGGGAGGCCGATCCAGTTGACGAAGGGGGAGACGCCGAGCATTTCCGACAGCCGGAACAGGCCGTAAATCGTCCCCCGCTTGTCGCTGCCGGCGATGATAAGCGCCTTTTTCACCCCCGTCCAGCCGGCGGGCGCGTCGATGACTTGCAGCAGATACACTTCGCGCTTGCCGCGGATGTCATCCAGGTTGACGAGACCGAGGGCGTGCAGGCGGTCCAGCGCCGGGCTTTTGCCGATCGTCCCGTAAATGACGGGAAAGGCGCCCAGCTGTCCGATGCTTTCGGTGGACGAAGGCCGGACGCCGAACACGTTTCCGATGTCGTCCAGGACTTTGCCGGCCATTTTGCGAACGCCGCTGTACGCTTCCTTTTCTTCGAGAAACAGATGGCCGCTTTGCAGCAGATTCCGGTTGATGATGAAGCTCATGGCGTCCTCCCGTCGGCTTTCGTTTCCGTCGTGCGGCCCATGCTATTCGGCGTTGGCGGGGACGCTTTCGCCCGCATGGCTGTCGACGTCGTCCTTCAGCTTGATGTAGTTGCCCGGCAACGCTTCAAACAGATGCTTGTAGTGGGTGCACCGGGCCCGGATTTGCATGTAGGACGCTTTTCCGCCGTCCCGCTGCACATACAGCTTCCGGTCGTAGATTTCGTCGGCCAGTTTCGAGGCGTGCATCGTCCGGCCGGGCGCTTCGGAAAGCACGAGTTTCATCGCTTCGTGGAGGGTCAGGGACCGCTTTCCGGGAGACGCCGGTTTGTCCCCGTGGGTCTTGTATTTCAGCACGATGTAGGCAGGCTTGTTGTCTTTCAGCAGCACGGCGATGCCGTTTCTTTCCACGGTGGAAAACACGCGTTCCGGATCGGTCTGCAAAACGTGACAGGGCACCAGGCTGTCGATTTTGACGTCCATCTTTTTTCACCTCCTGGATCGGATTGCGATCGGATGAATTTGCGGCCGGATCGGCTGCTGAATGAACATGCGGTCATGATATCATGTCGGCTGCAACGACGCCGCGAACGGCCGGTCTTGGGCCGGGTTCGTCGCGCGTGCGGCGGCCGGCCCGCGGCAAGTATCGCCCGGCGGGCCGGACGGCTTGATGGCCTGTTCCGTTGCGCCGTTTTTGCCGGCAAAGAGGCCGCTTTGGTGCGGGATCTCCAAAACAGTCAATTCATTGATAAATATAGCATTCATTTCAAGAATAAATAAAGCCGTTTCCTTCAAACCTCCATCCGGACAAACCGGCCGTTTCCCGCAACAGCCGACAACAACCGTCAACAGGCGGGATGATTTTTTGAGCGAGATTGTTTTCTTTTGATATAGACGATTTATGCATGGCTGTTGTTCATGGTGTGCGGGGGGCTTTGTCGGGGGACGGGACCAAAACCGCGTCCCGCCCCGGCGACAGGGGATGGGTGTGGCGGGTCATGCGCAGGCGGAAGATGGACGTGCCGGGTCGTGCGCAGGCGGAAGAGCCGGGCGTTCGGGGGGAGGAAGGAAACGGTCATGCCGGGTCATGACACGGCTTTCTTGTATACGTGCGTCGCCCAGACGAGGGAAATCGACAGCAGCGCGCCGGTCACGGCAAACGCCGTCAGCACTTTGGCGTCCAGGATGACGCCGCCGGCCAGCAGCCGGGCCGCTTCCACCACGTAATAAAGCGGATCGAGGTGCGCGAGAACGTTCAACCAGACGGGCCCGAGGGAAATGGGAAGCAAAACGCCCGCAAGCAGCGTGACGGGAAGCTGCAGACCCGTCACGACGGCCGCCAGCGTGCCGATGTCGTTCAGGAGGAGGCCCAGGCCGCAGCAAGCCGCGGACACCAGCGCGGTCAGCATGCACAGCAGGACGAGCAGCACGGCAAGGCCGCCGGCGTGGATGCGGAAGCCGAACAAAGCCGCCGCGCCGATCACCGGCAGGGACGACAGCAAAAACATCACGACGTCTTTGAGCACGTTGCCCATGAGAAGGGAGAAGCGGCGGACCGGCATCACCCTGAAGCGCTCCACGACGCCCGACTTCAGTTCGTGGATGACGATCCAGCCGATGCCGGTGCCGCTGCCTTGCGCCAACAGCGCCAGCACTCCGGGCACGAAGACGTTGGCCACGCCCTCGTCCGCGACGGAAGGAATGCCGCCAAGCAGCGGCGCAAAAAGGGCAAGGTACAAAAGCGGGGCGGACAGACCGGCAAACAGCCAGACGGGCGAGCGGATCTGCTCCAGCATGCGGCGCTTGAACAGCAGCGCGATTTCGGTCATGACGGTCATGCGATTCCCTCCCCGATGCCTTCTCCGGTTTCCGCAAACCTTTGCCCGTCAGTTTCAGAAACACGTCGTCCAGGGAAGGTTCGGACACGGCGGCCGACCGGACCCGGACGCCTCCGGCTTCCAGCCATTCCAGGATGCGGGGCAGCGTCCCGGCGCCATCCTGGACATACAGGCGGATTTCGCCGCCTTCCAGCCGGGTTTCCCGGACGAAATGCAGATCGCCCAGCCGGCGCAGCGCCTGTTCCGATCCGTCTCCGGCCGTCCGGATGCGGATCAGATCGCCGGACACCCGGCTTTTGAGGGAAGCCGGCGACCCTTCCGCAATGAGCTTCCCGCCGTCCATGACGGCCAGGCGATCGCACAGGGCGTCCGCTTCGTCCAGGTAGTGGGTGGTCAGAAAGACCGTGGTGCCGGCCTCCTTCAGCTTCCGGATTTGATCCCAGAGGTTGGCGCGGTTCTGCGGATCAAGGCCGACCGTCGGCTCGTCGAGGAACAGGACGGCCGGGCGGTGGACCAGGCCCAGCGCGATTTCGAGGCGGCGCTTCTGCCCGCCGGAGTACGTCTTCACGGGCCGGTCGGCCATCGCCGTCAATTCAAAGGCGGCAAGCAGCTCGCCGGCGCGGGTTTGCGCCTCGCGGCGGTTCAGGCCGTACAGCCTGCCGGCCAGCACCAGATTTTCCCGTCCGGTCGCTTCCGGATCAGCCCCGCCGGACTGGCCCGCGTAGCCGATGCGCCGGCGCACGTCCCGGGGGCTGCGCACGAGGTCGAACCCGCAGATGGCGGCGTGCCCGCCATCTGCGGGCAGCAGGGTGGCGAGCATGCGGAGGGTCGTCGTTTTGCCGGCTCCGTTGGGGCCGAGAAATCCGTAGATTTCTCCATGCCCGACCCGGAATGTGACGCCGCGCACCGCTTCGACGACGGTTTTCCTGCCGCCGGCCCGGAACGAAAACGTTTTGCGCAGGCCGACGGCTTCGATCGCATGGGTCACGGGCGATCCCCCCCGGTTCAAGGTTTTCTTTTCAGCGTGATGACCGCGTGGCTGATCAGACCGAAACCGATGCCGATGGCGCCGCCGTCCGCAACGCCGATGAGCGTGTCGATCCAGCCGCCGGCAAGAAACGCCCCCCGGCCGCCGCCGGCCGCCAACCCCGCCAGCGCGCCGACGGTCCCGCCGAAGAACAGAAACCCCGCGTAAAACAGGCCGATCGCCTCGTAGACGGCGGGATCGAGGGTTTCGTAGTACGACGAGATCCTTTCCCGCAGGTCGGCGGACTTCTCGGTATCGCTGCGATATTGCAGGTCGTTTTTGGCCCGCTCGAAGGCTTCTTCCTCGGACAGCCCTTCCGCCATCAGATCGTTCATATAGTCGCTCATGTAGAGGACCAGGTCGTTTTCCGCTTCGACGGCCGTTTCCGACCGGCTTTTGAACTTCGCGAGCTTCGCCAGCACCCGGCTTTTGGTCCGGCTGCTTTTGCGCCGCAGGTTTTCCAGGTAGGTCATTTCGGCTTGTTCCAGGTAATGCCGGGACTGCTCTCTGGCAAATGCCCGGATTTTTTCCGTCGTTTCACGGCTGAAACTCATCCGCTTGCACCTCCGTCGTTTCTCAACTTGTTCAGACGATCGCTGAGAAAATTCCATCTGGCCCAGAAATTGCGCAGCTCCTCCATGCCCTTTTCGTTGAGCGTGTAGAATTTGCGGGGCGGCCCCATTTCGGAAGGCCGTTTCGTGACGCGCACCCAGCGGTTTTTTTCGAAACGCAGGAGCAGCGCGTACACCGTCGCCTCGGCGATCCCGTCAAACCCCATGGCGCGCAGCTTCCGGGCGATCTCGTAGCCGTAGATTTCGCCCCGGCTGATGATTTCCAGCACGATGCCGTCCAGGACGCCCTTGAGCATTTCGCTGAGATTGTTCAGAAGACCACCTTCTTTGTGCTGCTCATTGTCGTTGGTAACCAACGTTATTGAGTACTACTATACAATAACATTGAGTAGTGGGAAAGTCAACGAAAAAACCGGCCTGCCCGTCCGGGGCACGCCGGCTGTCGCCGGTTGCCGGTTTTCGCATCCGGCTTTTTGCATGACGGCCTCAGGCGCTTTCTACCGATTGGCGCACCAGGCGGACGGCGACCGCCGCAAACCCGAGCACGTAACTTGCGTTCATCGCCGCAAACAGCGCAAGATCGCTTCCCGAAAGGGCGGTCCGGCTGAGGACGCCCATGCCGATGGTCAAAAGGGAATGGGGGAAAAACATCCCGAGACGCGCGACGTACAGGCCGAGGCCGGCAAACACGGCGCACAGCCCGATGCCGACGGGGGCGGCGAAACTGCGGATGCGCACGGACAGCGCAAGCTGCAGGGCGGCGACGGAAAGGGCGGCGATCCAGCCCCGGATCAGCCAACCGGCCAGTTCCGGCGGCAGACCGGAAGAAAGGCCGGCCCATTTCCCGGCCAGAACATACAGGACGGCAAAAAGCATCTGGACAAATGCCAGCAGCGTGCCGGCGACGATCCATTTGGCCCAGAACAGGCCGGCGGCCGATACCGGAGCGGTCATCAGGAGACGCCAGTTTTTGTTGAGGTGTTCCAGCCTGCACAAATGGGCGCACAGAATGGCGATCAGAACGGGGAGAAAAAATTGGCCGTAAAACAGGCCCGCCTGCGACCACAGGCTGTACCATTCATGCTTCAAAACGCCCTGGTTCACGGAAAAGTTGAAGGTGCCGATCAGGACGCTGACGGCCGGCAGCGTCCAAAGAACCGGCCAGATGCGGGAACGGCGCAGTTTCATCCATTCGGCGGACAGACATTTTCCGAGCATCCCCATCCTCCTCGCGTTTCCATCTCCTCAAACTTCCCGCCTTGACACGTGCAGATTTCCGGCCAGGCAAAGGATCGCGCCGGCCGCCGACAGCCATGCCATCCCGGCCAGGGACGCGCCCGCGTCCGTCACCGTGAAAAGGGGAGGGCCGGTTCCGGCGGCCGCGGCGCCGTAGTCCACGACGACCGGGCTCAGCCCCGTGTAATAGGCCCATGCGAAAAAGGCTCCCGCGCCCTGCGGCAGAAAGTCGGCCGCCAGGCCGATGAAGCCGCCGATCATGCCGAGGGCCAGCGCGAACGTCTGGTTTTTCGCCGCCATCGACACCCATTGCTGCAGGGCGATGATGACCAGGGTGGGAAGCGCCGCGCCGGCAAAGAAGCGGGCCAGCAGCGCGAAAGGCAGCGGCGGCCCGAATCCGCGGGAGATCCCGAAGACGGCGACGGCCGCCGTCTGCACCAGGCACGCCGCGAGCATGACGGCCGCCGCCGCCGCGAATTTGGCCGCGTACAGCCCGCTTCGCCGGACGGACAGGGTGTACAGCAGTTTCCACGTGTTCCCCTTGTGCTCCATGTCGCAGATGCGGGAGACGCAGACGGCCGTCAGGATGGGCAGGAACAGGCCGTTCATGGACGCGAGCGCCGCCAGAACCGGCTCCCAGCCGGCCGGACCGGATTGGCGGGCCATCGACCTGGCGGCGGCCGCGAACGCCCAGGCGATTTCCACGCCCAAAAACAGGACGGTCATCGGCAAAAGCCGCTTGCGGCGCAATTTGTACAGTTCGAGCGCGACCGCCTTCACTGCAGGCTGCCCTCCCTTCCCGTCATGTCGAGGAAAATGTCCTCCAGCGTTCGTCTGCGTTCTTCGATCCGCAGCACGTCCAGGCCGTTTTCGACCAGCTTCCGGTTGATCCGGGCGACTTCGTCATCCGGCAGGTCGTCGAAGGCCAGACAATCGCCGCCGGGTTCGTCGCGCAGCGTTGGCGCATATCCTCCATGCAGCAGGATGTCCAGCGCCAGCCGGTTGTTCCGCGTCTTCATCAGGATGGCGGGCCGGCTTTTCGCCTTGAGCGTTTCGAGGCTTCCCTGAAACAGCATCGCGCCGTCGCGGATGATGCCGACGGATGTGGCGATCTGTTCGATTTCCGCCAGCAGGTGGCTGGAGATCAGGACGGTCATCCCGTAGCGCCCGGGCAGCGACTTGATCAGCTCCCGGATTTCCCCGATGCCGGCGGGATCGAGGCCGTTTGTCGGCTCGTCCAGAATCAGCAGTTTCGGAAAGGAAAGTAGCGCCATCGCAATTCCGAGCCGCTGTTTCATGCCCAGGGAATACTGGTCGACTTTCCGGTCTTTGTGTTTGTCCAGGCGGACGACGGCCAGCGCTTCCGCGACGTTCCGGTCCGGCAAGTCCCGGAGCTTCTGGACGACGCGCAGATTTTCCAGGCCGGTGAGATGGCCGTAGTACGACGGCGACTCGATGAGCGCGCCGATGTTTCGCAGATTGTCGCGCCGGTGCTTTTCCATATCTTTTCCGAAAACGGTGACCCGGCCTTTCGTGGGCCGGACGAGGCCGAGGATCATTTTCAGCGTCGTCGTTTTGCCCGCCCCGTTCGGACCGAGGAATCCGTAAATGTCGCCTTCATGGACGGCCAGGTTGACGTCTTTCACCCGATACGCGCCGCCGTACTGCTTTGCCAGCCGATGCGTGGCCAGAACCGGCTCCACGTCCAATCCCTCCGCTCTCCAATGGGATTCGGCCTTCCGCTCCGCATGGGGGTTCAATTCGCGGGCGTCCGGCCTTTTTCCGCATCGAGCATACCAGGCCAACCTTGCGCCATCCTGACGGTTTCCTTACGCCAGCCTTAAATCCCGAATCGCCGGAAGGAACGGCGCGGACAAATCGGTATAATGGGAGAGAAGGTGATCGGGTGATGGAGGATCTGAAACAGAAAAAAATTCTCATCGTGGACGACGAGCCGGACATCCGGCACATGATCGACAGCTTTTTGCGCAAGGAAGGGTTTACGCGCATCTACCAGGCTTCAAGCTGCGCCGGGGCGCTGGACGTCTGCCGGACGACCGGGCCCGACATCGCGATTTTGGACGTCATGCTGCCGGACGGGGACGGTTTTGCTTTGCTTTCCGCCCTGCGGCAAATGTCCGACATGCCGGTTCTGTTTCTGACGGCCAGGGGGGAGGATGAGGACCGTCTGCTCGGGCTCGGGCTCGGCGCGGATGATTACATGGTGAAGCCGTTTCTGCCGCGGGAACTCATCCTCCGGCTCACGGCGATCCTGAGAAGGACGTATCTGCCGCCCAGGCGGGAGAGCCGCCCCGTCTTCCGGCTGGGGGGGCGCACCGTGGACCTCGAAAGCGGCACCGTCCGGCACGGCAGCGCGGAACATCCGCTGACGGCCAAAGAAATCGCGCTTCTCGGCAAGCTCTATGAAAACCGCAACCGGATCGTCACCAGCGACGCCCTGTGCCGGGCCGCGTGGAACGACGATCTTTACGGATACGAAAACACCCTGATGGTGCATATCCGGCGAATCCGCGAGAAAATCGAGGACAACCCGTCCGCGCCGGAACATCTGCTGACCGTCAGGGGACTCGGCTACAAGCTCATGGTCAGAGAGGAGTAAACGGGAAACGACATGGAAGGCGCGATCCGCATCCTGAAACGGTTTGTGCTGGCCACCGCGGCGATTTCCGTCATGCTGCTTGCGTTCAACATGATGCTCCTTGGCGTCTGGTTCGGCGGCATGAGCGCGGGCCATTCGCCGGCGGCGGTGGTCAGGAGCGTGGCGGAAGGCCTGCGCAAGACGGCTTCGGACGATCCGTCCGGCGCTTTTGCGCTCGACCCGGCCGCCGCCGGCTTATTGGACAGGCATGATGCGTGGGCCATGCTCATCGACGGGACGGGGCGCGTCGCGTGGAGCCGCCGTCTGCCGGGTGAGCTGCCCCGCCGCTACACGCTGACCGATGTGTCCAAATTTACCCGCAGCTTTCTGATGGATTATCCCGTGTTCGTCTGGGAACACGCCGACGGGCTCGTGGTGGTCGGCTACCCGAAGGGCAGCCTGGGCAAGTACCAGCACGTGGTGCCGACGGACTGGGTGTCGGCCCTTCCGCCGAAAATCGTTGCCTTCTTTGCAGCCAACGCGATGCTGGCTTTGCTGCTGTCGCTCTTTGCCGGCTCGCGTCTCGTCCGTTCCATCCGGCCGATCATCCGGGGCATCCGGAGCCTGGCCGAAGACCGTCCGGTTCACGTGGAGCCGAAAGGCCTGCTGGCCGATCTGGCGGAAAACGTCAACCGCGTCTCCGCGCTGCTGCAGCAAAAAAGCGACAGCCTGAAAAGCCGGGATGAAGCCCGTTCCAACTGGATCGCCGGCATCTCCCACGACATCCGGACCCCGCTGTCCATGATCCTCGGCCATGCGAGCGACCTGGAGGAAAACGGAAGTCTCCCTCCCGAACAGAGGCGGCAGGCCGCCATCATCCGCCAGCAGGCCGAAAAGCTCGGCGCGCTGGTGAACGATTTGAACCTCGTGTCCATGCTGGAATATGAGATGCAGCCCCTGGACAAAAAGGCGATCCGCCTGTCGGCGCTGGCCCGGCAGCTCGCCTCCGAATTTTTGAACAACGGGCTGGACGAACGCTTTTCGATCGAACTGGACGAACTGGATGAAACGGCCCGGGTGGAAGGCGACGAGCGGCTTCTGTCGCGGGCCGTTTTCAATCTGATCCAAAACAGCATCCGCCACAACCCGGCCGGTTGCCGCATCCGGCTGCGGACGTCCGTTGACGGAGACGGGACCGTCTGCCGGTTCACCGTGGAAGATGACGGGAAGGGCGTGGACCGCCGCGAGCTGGCCGACCTGGTGGAATTACCGTATTCCTCGAAAAGGAAACGCCCCCGCGAACACGGCCACGGCCTCGGGCTGCCGATGGCCGCCAGAATCGTGAGGGCGCACCGGGGAACCCTGCTTCTCTCCGGCGACGCCGGAAAGGGATTCCGGGCGGAATTCGTGCTGCCCGCCCTCAAATCCTGAAACGGCTCACCGCGCCGTTCAGCCTGTCGACGACGCCGCGCAGCCGGTCGGCGGAACGGGTGATGTTTTCGGCGAGGGCCAGCTGCTCTTCCGTTGCGGCCGCGACATTCTCCGCCTTGCGGGACACTTCCCGGATGGACGAGGCCGCTTGCTCCATGCTGGCCGAAACCTGCTCGGACGTGGCCGACATTTGCTCCGTCACGGCGGACATCTCTTCGATCTGGCCGGAAACGCGGTGAACCGAGTCGGTGATCGCCCGGAATCCTTCCGCCACGTCCCGCATCAGCGCCGCACTCCGCTCCGCCTGCGACACCGTCGAGCGCATCCGTTCGCCGGCCAGGCTGATTTCCCGCTGCGTGTCGGAAACGAGCTCGTGGATGCTGTTCGCCGATTCAAGGGAACTCGCGGCCAGCTTGCGGATTTCGCCGGCGACGACGGCAAAGCCGCGGCCGTGTTCGCCCGCGCGGGCCGCTTCGATGGAAGCGTTCAGCGACAGGATGCCGGTCTGGTCGGCAAACGCCGTGATATTCTCGGCAATGGTCCCGATTTCCGCGGATTTGTCGTTCAGGAGGGCGACGGAATCGGCCAGGCGCGAGATTTCTTCGGTCATGACGTCCATTTGCCGCTTCAGCTGTTCGAGCCGTTCTTCTCCCTGCCGCGCCCGCGCGCTCGTATCCGCCGCATGGATGGCGATGGTGCCGGCGCTTTCGGCAATCCGCTGCACGCCTGCCGCCATTTCTTCGACCGCCCGGCCCGATTCCGCGGTGATGGTCGCCTGCGACTCGACGAGTCCGGTCACTTCCTGGATGTTTTCGGCCACGTGGGACGCGGCGGCCGACGATTCTTGCGTGCCGGCGGCCAGTTCGCCCGCCGCCTCGGACACGGCGCGGGAACTTTCGATGACTTCGCCGATCAGGTCGCGCATGCGCGCGATCATGCCGTCAACGGCCCGCTCGATTTGCCCGAGCTCATCCCGGGCGTAGCGGGACGCTGCCGGCAGATCCAGACGGCCTTCCGTGACCTGGTGCGTTTTGTGCCGGATGTGCGCAATGGCCCGGTTGATCCGGCGGATGATGAATACGCCGGCCGCGATCAGCGCGATCCATTCAATGATGAGGGCCGCGTACATCGATTTCGACAGATCGGAAATGAACGCTTTTTCCTCCCGGATCGCCTGCCGCTGGAACGTTTCCAGCACTTCCTCCATCTGGTCGATGTAGGTCCGCGTCAATTCGAACGCAAAGTCCGCTTCTTCCCGGTTTTGCGAAGACCCTTGCTCCAGATCCTCTTTTTAGTGGCCGTTTCCCAGGAAACCAGGCCGTTGTCCGCTTCGTTCAGCTCCTCCACCGACTTTCCGCTTCTTTCGTGTTTCATGTCCAGAATGCCGGCTTCGCCGATCAATTGCCTGGCCCGGGCGATCTGCTCCTTCGTTTGCCGGATGTTCTCTTCGTGGCTGGCGAGGTAGGCCTGCCTCGATTCGAAATCGAGCGATCTCATCGTCAGCGTCATGTAGGCGGTCAACGCCTGATAGAGATCCCGGTCGGCGCCCAGCATCAATTGTGCGGCCGCGCCGGCTTGCTCATGGATGCGGACGGACAGGCGATCCACCGTCGACGAGAGGGCGCCGAGCAGATAGACGGCCTCGATGACAAACAGCAAAAGCGGAATGAAGAACATGGCCAAAAGCATCGTGCGGATGGAATGAAGTGACAGTTTCAATCTGATGCGCCTCCGTCTGGTCTGAAATCTGATGCAACAATTCTATATATATCGGACAGGCGCCGGAAAAAATGAGACCGTCCTCACACCGGCCGGCGATATTTCCGCGGCGGAGCGCAGCACAATGAAGATTTTCGCAATTTGGATATTGAAAATGGTGATGGACCCTGCTAAAATTTACATGGTTGATGCAAATGAAAATCATTATCATTATCAATGGAAATATCGCATGCGGCAGGGACATGTGTCAGGGGGAGAAACCGCGATGAAAAAAATGATGATGTTCATGCTGAGCGCCATGCTCGTTTTGACGCTGGCCGCCTGCGGCGGCGGCAATGCGGCGGAAGAAAACCCGGGCGGTGCGTCCGCGGGCGCGGCAGGCGCTTCCGGAAGCCGTGAGCCGGCGGTTTCCGCCGGACAGGATACGGCCGGACCGGAAAAACCGGCGACCGTCCAGATCACGGACGTTCACGGCACGGTGACGGTTCCGGTCCATCCGCAAACCGTCGTGGCGCTGGACAACCGGACGTTCGAAACGCTGGAAGCGTGGGGCATCAGGCTCGCGGCGGCGCCGAAGAACGTCATGCCCGCCGATTCCGCCTACGTCAGCGACGACACGGTCCAGAACATCGGCAGCCACACCGAGCCGAACCTGGAAATCATCGCCGCCGTCAATCCCGATCTCGTGATCGTCGGCCAGCGGTTCGCCCGGTATTATGAAGACATCAAAAACCTCGTCCCGCAGGCGGCCGTCATCGACCTGAACTTTGACGTGACGGCCGGCGACGGCACCGCCGGCGAAAACCTGGCCAACGGCTTCCGGGACACGATCAGGGCGCTCGGCCAAATCTTTGACAGGAACGGGGAAGCCGACGCCCTGATCGCCCGTTTCGACGAAGCGATGGAAGCCGCCAGGGCGGCCTACAACGGCACGGACACCGTCATCAGCGTCATCGTGTCCGGCGGCAACATCGGCTACTCCGCGCCGCGCAACGGCCGTGTGTGGGGCCCGCTGTACGACATCTTCGGCTGGGTGTCGCCGCTCGCGGTGGAAAACACCAGCACCGACCACCAGGGCGACGAAATTTCGGTGGAAGCGATCGCGCAGGCGAACCCCGACTGGCTGATGGTGCTGGACCGCGACGCCGCCATTTCCAGCCAGGAAGAGAAGATTCCCGCCCGGGACGTCATTGCCAACGCGCCCGCGCTGCAAAACACGACGGCGGTCAGGAACGGCCGAATCGTCTACGCGCCGGCGGACACCTACACGAACGAATCGATCCAGACGTACATCGAAATCTTCGAAGAGATCGCCAACGCTTTCCATTCGGCCAATCCATGACGAAAAACGCGACGAAAAAAACGGATGCGAATCCAGAAGGAGTCCATCATCGTGCCCAGGAACGCTGCGGCCGGGGCCGGAATGCATGCCCGGCCCCGGCCTTCCGACCGCAGGAAAACCGCAATCTGGACGCCGCCGTTCATCATCGCCGTTCTGGCCGTCGCCATGCTCGGCGTCGTTTCCCTGTTCACCGGCGTCTATGACATCTGGGGACGGGAAGACGGCCGGGACATGTTCTTCATCACCCGGATTCCGAGAACCGCGGCCCTGATGCTCACCGGCGCCGCCATGGCGATGACGGGCTTCATCATGCAGCTGATGTCGCAAAACAAAATGGTGGAGCCGACCACGATCGGTACGACGGAATGGGCGGGTCTCGGGCTGCTGGCGGTTTATCTCTTCGTTCCCGGCCCCACGCTCGTCATGCGCATGACCGGCGCCATCGTGTTTTCGTTCGCGGGCACGATGATTTTTTTCCTGTTTCTCAGGAGAGTCCGGCTTCGCTCCTCGCTGATCGTGCCCATCATCGGCCTGATGCTCGGCGCGGTCATTTCGGCCCTGTCCACCTTCCTGGCACTGTTTTTCCGCATGTCCCAGGTGATCGAAAACTGGTTCATCGGGTCCTTCGCGGCCGTCCAGATCGGGCGGTACGAATACCTTTGGATCATCGTCGCGGTCACCTTCCTGATCTTCCTGTACGCCAACCGGCTGACGCTGGCCGGATTGGGCGAAGACGTGGCCACGGCGCTCGGCGTCAACTACAACCGGCTCATCCTGCTGGCCAACGCGCTGGTCGCCGTCTGCGTCGGCATCGTGGCCGCCGTCATCGGCAACATTCCGTTCCTTGGTCTGATCGTGCCCAACATCGTCTCCATGGTGCGGGGCGATGACCTCCGGACGAATCTTCCCTGGGTGTGCGTGACCGGCATGGGGACGATCATGCTGTGCGACATCATTTCCCGCGTCATCATCATGCCCTTCGAAGTGCCCGTCTCCCTCATACTCGGAACGGCGGGCGCCGTCGTCTTCATTCTCATTCTGCTGAGGCAGCGAAAAGCCGGGAGGCTGTGATGAACGCCATCGGTTCCCGACTCATTCCGACGAAACTCGACATGAAGGCCGGCCTGCGCGCGAAATCGCAAATCCGGACCGCCGGCGCCTTCCGTTCCGCGAAAGAGGCGAGACGGTACCGGATGCTGCTTGCGGCCCTGGCGGCGCTCGGCATCGCCGCGACCCTAGGGCTTTTGCTGTACAACAACCCCGTTCCCGTCGATTCGCCTTCCTTCATCCCGGTCGTGAAGCGGAGAATCACGGCCGTCGTCGCCATGCTCATCGCCGCGCTGTGCCACAGCTTGGCGACCGTGGCGTTCCAGACCGTCACGAACAACCGGATCATCACGCCGTCGCTGCTCGGGTATGAAGCGCTTTATGCGGCGATCAACACGGGCGCGATGTTCTTTTTCGGCGCAACGGCGTTCGTCGGCTTCATCGGCCTCGGGTCGTTCCTTTTGCAGATGGCGGTGATGATCGGCCTGAGCCTGATCCTGTACGGCTGGCTGCTCGCGGGAAAATACGGCAACCTGCATCTGACGCTGCTTGTCGGCATCATCATCGGATCCGGGCTGAATTCGGCGTCCGGCTTCATGCGGCGGCTGTTGGCGCCGTCCGAATTCGACCTGCTGCAGTCCCGGCTCATCGGGTCGGTCACCAACGCCAAAGCGGAATATTTCCCGATCGCCGTCCCGCTCGCCGTTTTGGCGGCGCTCGGCCTGTATCTTTATTCCAGAAGGCTGAACGTGCTGGCCCTCGGCAAAGACGTCGCCACGGCGTTCGGCGTCAACTACCGGGCCGGCATCATCCGGACGCTCGTCCTGGTGGCCGTCCTGATGTCCGTCGCCACGTCGCTCATCGGTCCGCTCACGTTTTTCGGTTTTCTCGTGGCCATGCTCGGCTACCAGGCGGCGCAGACGCACGATCACCGGTATGTGTTCCCCATGGCGTTCGCCATCGGGTACTGCATTCTGACCACCGCCTATTTTCTGCTGTACCACGTGTTCCATTCGCAGACCGTCGTGTCCGTCGTGATCGAACTGTTCGGCGGCATCATCTTTCTATCCGTCATCCTGAGGAAGAGGTCGCTATGATCGAGATCCGGAACGCCGGAAAACGCTACGCGGCAGAGGTCCAAATCGGCCCCCTGAACATCGAGATCCCGAAGGCGGGCATCACCTCGCTGATCGGCCCGAACGGCGCGGGCAAATCGACGACGCTGCTCATGATCGGCCGCCTGCTCAACATGGACGAGGGGCAGATTCGGGTCGCCAACATGGACGTCCGGTCGACGAAATCGGACGACCTGGCGAAAATCCTGACGATCCTGCGGCAGGAAAACCATTTCATCACGCGGCTCACCGTCCGGCAGCTGGTGGGGTTCGGCCGGTTTCCCCATTCGAAGGGCCGGCTGACGAGGGAAGACGAGGAGATCATCTCGAAGTACATCGATTTTCTGGAGCTGACGGAGCTCGAGAGCCGGTTTCTCGACGAGCTGTCGGGCGGCCAGCGGCAGCGGGCGTACGTGGCCATGGTGCTGTGCCAGGAAACGGAATACGTGCTGCTCGACGAGCCGCTGAACAACCTGGACATCGCCCGCGCCGTGCAGATGATGGACCATCTGCGGCGGGCGGCCGACGAATTCGGCCGGACGATCGTGATGGTGCTGCACGACATCAACTTCGCCGCCAGGTATTCCGACCGCATCTGCGTGATGAAGGACGGGCAGATCGCCGCCTTCGGCACCGTGCCCGAGATCATGCGGGCGGATCTGCTGACGGACATTTTCGAAACGAAGATCGAGATCATCGACGGGCCGTACGGTCCGATCGCGGTGTATTGATCCGGCAGCGGCCGACTGGCGGTATCGATGCATGGCCGGACCGCATCAACCGGTTCCATGGCCGTGAGCGATGCCGCCGTCCGTCCGTTGGCCGTCGTTCAGCAATTCGATCATTTTCTTCAACGGAGTTGGCAGGTACTCCTCATTCCGATAGATGAAAACCGTTTGGACTTTGCCGAACGGATCGGGAATGGGGTGTCCGGCCACCAGATGATCCCTGACATGCTTTTCCACGGTGCTCCGGGGCAGCAGGGCGACACCCAATCCCGCGGCGGCACAGCCGATGATCCCGTCCAGCGTGCCGAACTCCATGACCTTCTCCGGAACGATGCCTTCATGCCGCAGCCAATCTTCAAATCTCGCCCGATACGAACACCCGCTGTGAAAAACGAGAATTGTCCGGTCCCGGAGGGCTTTGGCGGAGGACAAAAGGCCGGCGGAAGGATCGGTGACCAGCACCAGCTCTTCTTCGATACGGACGGCGATGTTCGGCGTGCTGCGGGGAGGAGAACGCACAAGGCCCGCTTTCTGGGTGTTTTCGGTGACGGGGAGCGCCCTCGTGGCCGGATTCGCCCTGGCCGGCGGCGGCTTTTCACTCCTCGGCGACGGATTGCTCATGCTCTCGATTGTCGTGTGCGGCTACGGGTATGCGGAAGGCGGGCGGCTGTCACGGCGGCTGGGCGGATGGCAGGTCATCTGCTGGGCGCTGCTTCTGGCCTTTCCTCTCATGCTGGCGCTGGCGCTTGCCAGGTGGCCCGGGTCGTGGGAAGGCATCCGGTTGTCCTCGTATCTCGGGTTGGCCTATGTTTCGCTGTTCAGCATGCTGATCGGCTTCGTGTTCTGGTATCGCGGTCTCGCCCAGGGGGGCATCGCGGCGGTGGGGCAGCTGCAGCTGCTGCAGCCCTTCTTCGGCTTGCTGCTGTCGGCGCTTGTGCTGCACGAATCCGTCGGGTTGCCCGTCTTTCTGTTCAACATCGGCGTGGTGCTGTGCGTGGCCATGGCCAGACGGTTTTCCCGCTGACGCCGGAACGGACCGGCCGGCGGCCGGCCGGGGTTCGTTCTCCGGCGGCGAATTGGCGGTGTCCTCCCCGGCGGCATTCTGGTACAATGGATTCCATCATCGCCCATCGGGCGGGGTGGAGGTGGACCGTGTCCGGAAACAGCAAACCGGGCGGCAAGGCCGGCGCCAATTGGAAGGCACCGGCGCACCGGACTGGCGCTCAGCATGCCGTCTACGGCAGGGAGCAAGAGCTTGCCGAACTGCACGAAGCGTATCGCTGGGCGGCCATGGGCTCTTCGGAGCTGGTGGTGTTGTCCGGACCGCCGGGAGTGGGGAAATCGGCCGTCGTGCTGAAGGCATTTCGGCCGGACATCTCGGCACGAAGCTACTTTGCCTGGGGCAAGTTCGATGCATTCAGCCGGAGCAGGCCCTATGGCATCTGGATCCAATGCTTTCGGTTTTTGATCCGCAGGCTGCTGACGGAGCCGGAAGAGAGGCTGAACCGGTGGAAAGCCCGGTTTTCCGGGCTGGTCGGCAAGAACGCCGCGGTCATCGCCGACGACATTCCGGAACTCGGGCTGCTGTTTGACGGCTTGCCGCAGGCCGAGCCGTTGCCGGCCAGGGAGAACCAGAACCGGTTCGAGCTTGTGTTTCGCCGTCTGGTGCAAACGCTTGCAAGCTCGCGCCAGCCGCTGGTGCTGTTCCTCGATGACATCCAGTGGGCGGACCGGTCTTCCCTGCAGCTCCTGCAGTCTTTGATCGAAGATCCGGAAAGCCGGCACGTTTGCATCATTTGCGCATACCGGGATACGGAACGGACGGAACATGCGGCCTGGCTGGAGCGATGGCTGTCCGATGAAACAGCCGGCTATTCGCGCCGCCGCATCCGCCTGAGCCATCTGGGCCTGGCCGACGCGCAGCGATGGGTCGCCGATGAGCTGGGAATGACCGGGGAAGCGTGCTTCCCGCTGGCGCACGCGCTTTTCGTCAAATCGGTCGGCAATCCGTTTCATTTGAAGCAGCTGCTGCAAACGGCGCTGGAGGAGGGCATCATCCGCCGCGACGCCGACGGGAACCGGTGGCGGTGGGACGGCGGGCGGCTGGAACGGCTGCCGGACATCGACGGGCAGATCGATTATCTGGTGGGCAAAATCAAAAGCCTGCCCGGCGCGGCCAGCCATCTCCTGGCCCGTGCCTCCACGCTCGGCGGCAAGTTTTCGTCGCGGCTGGCCAGCGCCGTCGGCGGCATGGACGAGCGGACCGTCATCGCCCATTGCGAACATGCGGTGCAGGTCGGGCTGCTGGCCGTCCGGGGGACGGAGCGGGATTCGGTCGTCTATGAGTTCACCCATGACCAAATTTTGCATGCCGCCTCTTCCCTGCTGGACGAGACGGAACGCCGGCGGCTTCATCTGGCCGCGGGGAACCATCTGCTTCGGGAACGGGACGCCGGCCGGGAGGCGGCCGATCCGTACGCGATCGCGAACCATTTGAACGAGGCCGGCGATCTGCTGGATGACCGCCTGACGGAAATTTGCATCCTGGTCAACGAGGAAGCCGGCCGGCTTGCCATGAAATCATCCGACTATGCGACGGCGCTGGGCCATTTCCGGCAGGCGCTGGAGCGGATGCCGGCGCGCTTCTGGCGCGACCGGCAGCCGTTCGCCTTCGGCACCTTGCTGGCCTGCTGCGAATGCGAGTATTTGTGCGCCAATTTCGAGCGGGCGGACGAGATGGTCGACCGGGCGCTGGCCGTCGCGTCGGGCTGGGACCAGCGCGCCCAGGCGGTCCGGATCAAGATCGACCAGTACAGCAGCACCGGCCAATATGCGAAAGCGATCGGCTGGGGGCTGACCATCCTGGGGGAGGCGGGCCTCCACGTTTCGCCGGCGCCGTCGCGGCGGACGGTCGCCCGGGAAGTCATGCGGACGAAAAGGCTGTTCGAGGAGCGGCCGGACCGGTTCCAAGACATCCCTTCCACGGACGATCCGAAGGTGCTGCGCATGATGGAACTGTTCGCCTCCCTGGTCGGCCCGTCCTTTTTCAAGAACCGGGATGTGTTCGCGCTTCTGTCGGCGCAGCTCATCCGCCATATCATCAGGCACGGCGCGCCGCCGGGAGCGGCGACGGTGTACGCGGCGTTCGGCATGGTGCTCACCACGATGTTCGGCGATTTTGCCACCGGCTACCGCATCGGACAGCTGGCGGTGGAACTGGCCCGCCGGTCGGGCCATGCGCCGATGCTGGCGAAAACCCAGATCATGTTTCATGCGGTCATTTCCCAGTGGATGAGCATGGACGGGCGGGCCGCGGAGGAATTGTGGGAGGCCTCCCGGATTTGCGTGGAGTCCGGCGATTATGTGTTCGGCAGCTACGCGCTCGGCGGCCTGATCAATCTGTCCTACGGCAGCGATCCGCTGCCGCGGTTTGACCACGTCTTGCGGCATAGCCTGCAGATCAGCGAGCTGACGAAGGAAGAGCTGGTCTACACGAACATCATGATTTACAGGCAGCTGTGCGACCAGCTGAGGTCGCCGGATTGCCGCGATTTTGTGCTGGCGGCCGACAGCGGCGAAGAAGGTCGGGTGCTGGATGAGGTTCGCCGGCAAGAAAGCGGCGCGGTGACGATGTACCAGATCTATACCTACAAAACACAGGTGCACTATATGTTCGGCAATGCCGAAGCGGCGATCCGCTCCGCCCGGCTGGCCGAACCGCACGAAGCGTCGGCCGTCCAGTCCCCGCACAAGTTCGTCCTTCATTTCTATGAAGCGCTGGCGCTCGCTTCGGCCGCCCGGACGCGGCCGCTCGGCGCCGGGGAGCGGGAGCGGCTGCACGCCCGGCTGCGAGAGTTTGCGGCATATGCCCGGATGTCGCCGGTGCGTTTCGGCCATTACCTGAAATTGATCCAGGCCGAAGCGCGGAGCCGCCCGCATGCCGAGCCGGACATCATGCGCCTGTACGACGAGGCCATCGACCTGGCGCGGGAGAAGCGGGATTGGCATGTGTGGGGCGTGGCGTGCGAATGCGCCGCCGCCTATTATCAGCGCCAGAACCGGCAGCGGATCGCCGGCGTCTATTGGCAGGAAGCCTACGAGGCGTACGAGGGCTGGGGGATGGAGGCCAAATGCGCGGATCTGCGCAGCCGCTTCGGGCTGCGCCCGGCGGAGAAAACGCCGGAGGAGGCCGCGGAAGCGGCCGGTCACCGGTCGGAAGCGCCGCCGCAGCCTGACGAACTTCCCGGCGACGAGCAATGGCTGCTCAAGCTGAAAGAATCGCTGAGCTTTCCCGCGAATCTCGATTTCGAGCAGACGAAGTCGCTCTTGTGGGACCGGATCGTCCGGCTCTCGCGGGCGACCTGCGGATGCCTGGTGGCATGGCGGGACGAAGAGCTGAAGGCGGAGCGGCTGTGGCCCGGCGCGGCCCGCTCCGAACCGGTCCTCGATGGCGCGCCGTTGCCGGTTGATCCGCCGGCCGGAACATCGGCAGGCGGGGAAGCATTTCCGCGTTCCATGGTACAGTATGCCCTCCGCGTGGGCCACCCCGTGCAGGCGGACCAGGTGCTCGATGACGAACTGTTCCGTTACGATCCGTATTTTCGCGGGTATGCGGGAAGCGGGATCGTCTGCTGCCTGCCCGTGCATCTGCAGAATGAACCGGCCGGCGTGCTGTATCTGGAATTGCCGGCCTCTTCGGGGCCGCTAAGGGACCAGCAGCAGCATGCCCTGACGGTGCTCGCCGCCCAGACCCTTTTTTATGCCAGGTTGTCCGAAACGATGCGGGAGCAGGCGCCGGGAACGGAAGCGGAAGGCGGCAAGGGACGGGATGACGACGGGGATTTGGGCATGCCGGGGCCGGTCGCGCCGCTGTCGGACCGCGAATACGAAGTGCTGCAGCTCATTTCGCAGGGCCTGACCAACAAGGAGATTTCCATGCGGCTCGGCGTGACGCCGGGCACGGTCAAAGTGCATGCCCACAACATTTTCAACAAGCTCAACGTCAACCGCCGCACCCAGGCCATCGCCCAGGCCCGCAAGCTGAAGCTGCTGGATTCCTGAAACGGCCGGATTGTTTTCGACAAAAACCGCCATGATTCGGCGGTTTTTTTGTTCCCTATACCATTTGGCAGATGTGCGATTGGTCACCCCGAATTTATAATCGGGGGAAAACTCGCAGTCTCAGGTGGTGGGATCAATGACCCCTTTGTTCGCGGCGGTGCGGAAATACGGGAGACGGGCGGCGCTGGCGGCATGGCCGGCCGCGCTGGCGATCGGCCTGCTCATCATGGCACAGCCCGTTTCCGCGGAAGGACCCGGCGAAGAATCGGCTCCGCAGGCCATGCAATATCCCAGATCGGCCTATCCTTCGGAGGTTCCGCCGGTGGCCGAAACGAGCTGCAGAATCAACCTCCCGTGCTGGGCCATCGTCTGGGGCGATCATACATATTGGGTGCTGGAAAGCACCCACAATTCCCAGGCATTCATCATTGCGGCCTACGACGACCAGGGCCGTCTGCTGGCGTACAAGCGCTATCCCGGCGTCCGGTATGTTGCCGATGTGGCGGTCGACGAAGAAAAGAAGACCATCCGGGTGACCGGACAGGGTGGAACGAAGGAGTTCCCCTGGACCGACTTTGGACGGCTGGCCGCCATTGAGCTTTCGTTTTCGCCCAATCCGGCGGAGGCCGGACAGACGGTCACCGTGACGGCGAAAGTGACGGGCCTTTCGCCGACGATCACGGGCCAAGTGAATTTTCATTTGCATCGATGGCCCATCATGGGCGGCGACCAGCTGCTGAACGAGGCGCCGCTGGAACTGGACGAGAACGGGGAAGCGTCCCTTGCCGTCACCCTGCCTCCCGGCCGGCACGAGATTTCCGCCGAATATCTCGGGTCTCCCGATGCGGCCGCGGGTCAATCCCGCGAGATGTACCTGTATGTCAACATGGAGAAGGGAGCGGGGCCGTATGTCGAATACCGGCTGCCGGACGACGGCACGCCGTTGTCCAGGCCGCCGGGCATGGACCCGAGATGTTCGGCTGGTTCCAGCAACCTGCCGGTGTGCCCGGTGGTCGTCTGGGGCGATTTCGAATACCGGTTTTTCGGCTATTTGGAAACCATCGTTGTGGCCGCTTACGAGAACGGCATCCTGAAAGGATTCACCCACACCGGCACGGAGGAATTGGAATACACCGACGGCCAGTACCGTTTCAAAAGTGCCGTCAGCCTGTGGGATGTGTCGATCGACGGGCCGGGCGGCAGCGTCGTCCTGCGCGGGAACCAGGGCAACTCGGACAACGTGATCATCTTGCCGAGCGAACTGGTTGCGCTCCGGAACATGATGGTGTCATCCGCGACGACGCTGACCGTCTCCTCCAATGCCATCATGGAAGGGCGCAAAGTCAAGCTCCAGGCCGAGGTGGAGAGCGGCGGAAACATCATGCCCACCGGCGTGGTAAAATTTTTCAGCGGACATGACGAAGTGGGCTCCGCGGCTTTGCAGGACGGCAAGGCGACGCTGATCGTGTCCGCCCTTCCGGCCGGCACGCACGACCTTGTCGCCCGGTACCTGGGCGATGCCGTGCACGAAAACAGCGACTCGGCGCCCGTGCGGCTCGTCGTGCAAGAGAAGGCATTGGACGGCGAACCCGAGATCGCCTACATCCCGCAGCGGGAAGCGCCGCATCTCGATGCCGACGGGCTGAGGATGTATTGCAGCTATCGGCTGGATGGCGACGATACCGTATATTGTCCGGTCGTTCGATGGGCGGACTACAGCTTTTGGCTGTATGCCGACAACGAAAGGGCGCGCATGTTCTGGGTCGCCCTGAACGCGGAAGGCCAGCCGGTCGGCTATCGCAATGCCAGCCGGTATTTGGACCTCGAAGACATGGCGATCGATGCCGCAAGCCGAACGCTGACCGTGACGGGCACGATCGCCCTTCAGCCCCATTCGGTGGATTTCGGCTGGGGCGATCTCGTGGATGTCCTGTATTCGGTCAGGGTCGTGCTGACGTTGAATGAAGCAAGCGAATTGCGGTTTTTTGGCGACACCATATCGCTGACGGCCAAAGTGACGAAACCGGAGGGCACGCTTGCGGGGAAGCTGGTGCTGAAGAACGGGGATGGGCAACTGACCGCCGCGCAGGATGTGTCCGCCGACGGCACGGCATCATTCGAGCTGTCTTTGTTCCGGGAAGGCAAACTTCCGATCAAGGCCCATTACCATGACGATCTCGTTTATGACGACAGCGATTCCAACATCGTGTCGGTCATGGTGCAGTATTCGGAAGATGATGGGTCGTTGCTCAGGGAGTATTTTCCGATCGTCATCTACAAGCATCCGAATGAGCGTCCGGCGCAATTGCCCGGCGGCAGTCCGCGGTGCTTCAGAAGTCCGGAAGGATTCGACGGATACTGCCCCGTGATTCTGTACAAAGATTATTCGTACTGGATATTGGACCCCGGCCAAAACGCATTTGCGATGCTGGTCGCAGCATTTGATGGAGACGGTCGCATCGCGGGATCGCAGCGCTTCGAGGGCGCCAGGTACGTGTACGATGCCACGGTGGACATCTTCAATGAAACGGTGCTGCTGAAAGGACAAAGCGACTTGACCATTGCGATGGCCTGGTCCGATCTGATGGAGATGATCACCGCGACTTACACCGAACTGGACGTCTCGCCGACGACGGCCGCCGAAGGCACGCCGGTGGCGCTGAGCGCCAAGGTGACCGGGTATCGGGGCGAACCGGCGGGAACGGTGACCTTCAAAAACGGGGATGACGTCATCGCCACGGTTCCGGTCGACATGGGCCGGGCGAAATTCACGGTGACGGATTTCCCGGCCGGCAAGCATGTTCTGCGAGCCTACTACAACGGAGACGGAATCCAGGATCCGAGCGAGTCCGGCCCCGTCGAACTGACGGTGAAACCGGATGTGCCGCCGGAAGCGGAATCCGTGATTTTGCGGTCGAGCAATCCGGGAACGGGCTGGGCGAAAGCGGGCGACACGGTCACGCTGGAGTTCGCGGTATCGGACGAGATCCGGCATGTGGCGGTCACGATTGCGGGACGGACGGTGACGGCCGAACAGGCGGATGAAGAAGGCCTGGCATGGCGCGCGTCGCGTGTGCTGGACGAAGAGGATCCGGAAGGCGATGTCGCGTTCACCCTGGATTTCGAGAACGCGTTCGGACGCGCGGCGGATCGGATTGTTTCCACGACGGACGGAAGCCGGGTCGTGTTCGACAAAACCAAACCGGTGCTGACGCTGCTGGGCAATCCGGCGGTGGTCCATGACGTGCTGGAAGCCTATGCGGATTTGGGCGCGACCGCGTCGGACAATTTCGCGGATGACGCCGTCATGACCGGCCGGATCACCGTGTCGGGCGAAGTGGACGCGGATCGCCTGGGCATTTATGTGCTCACCTACCATGTGAAGGACTTTGCCGGGAATGCCGCCGAAACGGTTGCGCGGACGGTGTACGTGCAGGACCGGACGCCTCCTGTGATCGTGCTTCTGGGAGACGGCACGGTGACGCTGGAACAGGGGCAGGCATATGTCGAAGCAGGCGTGGAGGCCCATGACAACTACGACGGGGATTTGACGGCGTTCGTCTCCGTTTCGGGGGATGTGGACACGGGCCGGCCCGGCACATACAAGCTGACCTACACCGTGACGGATTCGTCGGGCAATCAGGCAAGGCGGGAGCGCATCATCCTCGTTGTTCCCGCCGCCGACCCGGGCGGCGGAAGCGGCGGCGACGGAGAAGGCAGCGACGAAGGCGGCGGCGAAGGCTCTGGCGACGGTGACGGCGACGGGGAAGGCAGCGACGATGGCAGCGACGATGAAGGTCCCGGCGACGGAGACGGCGACGGCGAAGGTCCCGGCGACGATGGCAGCGACGGAGAAGGCAGCGACGAAGGCGGCGAAGGCCCTGGCGACGGAGAAGGCGACGGAGAAGGCGACGGGGAAGGCAGCGACGAAGGCGGCGACGGCGAAGGTCCCGGCGACGATGGCGGCGGCAACGGAAACGGCAACGGGAGAGGCAGCCGCGGGAGCGGCAACGGCAACGGCAATGCCGGAAACGATGCCGTCCGTGACGGCGATGGAACGGATCAGACGTCTTCCGATTCCGCCGGCCAGGCGGTGACGATTTTCATCAATGGCCGCCCGGAAGATGCGGGCATCATGACGATGACGGATGCCGACGGCCGCCCGGCGGTGGTGATCGCGCTGGATGAGAACGTGCTGGAGCAAAGGCTGCATGATGAGGGCGAGCAGGCGGTCATTGCCATCCAGGCCCCGATGGACGGCGCGGCCGTCATTGGCGAACTGACCGGCCGGATGGTCAAAATCATGGAAATGCAGCAATCGATCGTGGAAGTCCGGACGGGTCGGGCGTCGTACAGGATCCCCGCATCGCATTTCGGCATCGATGAACTTGCGGAGCGGTTCGGACCCGGCATCCCGTTGCAGGACATCAAGGTGCAGATTGAAATTGACCTTCACCAGGAGGAAGACATCCGGTTCGCGGAAAATGCGGACATCGGCCACGGAATCGTCATGATCGTTCCTCCGGTCAGTTTCAGCATCAGAGCGGTCCACGAAGGCAAAACGGTGGACATCGCGGAATTCCAAACGTATGTGGAGCGCCTGATCGCATTGCCGGATCATGTGGATCCGGGCCGGATCACGACCGGCGTCTTCATCGGACCGGATGGCACGATCCATCATGTGCCGACCCGGATTGCCGAGATCGACGGAAAAAAGTACGCGCTCATCAACAGCCTGACCAACAGCATGTATTCCGTCATCTGGCACGAGGCCGCCTTCCATGACATCGGCGTCCATTGGGCCGGAGCCATCATCCGGGAACTGGCCAACCGCCTCGTCCTGAGCGGCTATGAAGACGGGACATTCAGGCCCGATCGGTTCATCAACCGGGCGGAATTTGCCGCTTTCATGGTTCGCGGACTGGGATTGCATGGGCAGAATGGGAATGTGACCTTTGCCGATGTGAGCGAGGATGACTGGTACCGCGACGCAGCCGGGATCGCCGGCGCGCACGGCTTGATCCGGGGGTTTGAGGACGGCACGTTTGCGGGCCGCGAATGGATCACGCGGGAGCAGGCGATGGTCATGATCGCGCAGGCGATGGTCCTGACCGGCTTGCAAGACGACGCGGACGATTTGCCGGACCGGGACATCCTTCGTCCGTTCACGGATGCGCCGCAGGTTTCGGAATGGGCAAGGCGCAGTGTGGCGGACAGCGTGCAGGCCGGCATCGTTTCCGGCCGGGACGGGATGCAACTGGCTCCCAAAGACCATCTGACGCGGGCGGAAGCCGCCGTGCTGATCTACCGCCTGCTGGTGTTGTCCGGATGGATTGACGGGTAATCCAATTTCGGAATGCGATTTTCGGTGCTCAGAAAGTGCGATGCGGACAGTTTGTCCTTATCGACCCTGAAAAACCTCGGGTTTCAGTGGGAGATAGGGACAAATTGTCCTTATCGACTCCAAAAAAACGGGATTTTGAAATGAGATGCGGACAAACTGTCCTCATCGGGTGCGAAAAAACGTGGATTCTAAGGGCCGATGCGGACAAACTGTCCTCATCGGGTCCCCAAAACGCAAGGAATATCAAAAGCCGATCCGCCCCACCCGGGCGAATCGGCTTTCTTGCTCATTGGATCGGAAAAGGGTATCCCGTGCTTCCTTCCACATGCGCGACGATCGGGAGTTCCCGCTGCGGCGTTGCGCCGGTCGGGGCTTCCCGCCCCCCGCCTATTCCCGCCGCTATCGCAGACTGCCCTCTCCCCCCATCATTTTCGTCATTTCCTCGATCCTGTCGAGGGGAACGGGGGCATGGCCAAAGGCCGCATGGCGATGGACATGAGCTTCATCGGATTGTCGTCGGCCGCCACCCGGTTGGAGTCCAGGGCGCCGCAGCGCTTGCACCGATGGATGATGGCCCATTCGCCGCCTTTGCGGATCCACACCGCGATCGGCTCCATGTGGCCGCCGCAGTCGGCGGCCCGGTCGCCCGGTTCGATGTCCACGTGCAGACTGGTCAGGCAGTAGGGACAATGGTTCCGGTGCCGGCTTCCGGCGCCTTCGGGCACGACCAGCCTTCCGCAAACCTTGCAGGTGAACGTTTCCGTGCATGCGTGGGTCTTGTAATACCCTTTTTCGAAAGATCTTCGTTTGTTTTCCCGGTTCAAGGGGGTCTACCTCCAGGCAGAATCTTGATTGAGGATCCTGCGGGAGGCTTATACGGGATGTTCCTCCTGGTACAGCCTCCCGGCTATACGACAGACACCCCGTCAAATGCAATCTGCATGCCTTTCATCCAAACAACTCCTTTTTCGATGGGTTCGTCACCAATATAGCACAATGCCGCCGGGCGAACAATCGGTGCGCGCATGCCCCCCAAACTCTCTCATGCCAACCCGGCTGTCCGAACCCGGCTGTCCGAAACCGGTTCATGCCAAGCTGTCGGATCCCGCTTCAGGCCATGTCAATGCCTTTTTCCCTTCGGACAAGCCAAAAGGATGCGGTCAGGCCAACGACGAGCAGCAAGACGCAGGCGGCGGGTTCGATGCCCGGGATGCCCGTCGCCCTGTACAGCACGTTGGTCATGCTGAACGGATGCATGAACACGAACAGACAGAGCGCCACGAGTGCCGCAAACGCGGGAAGGAGATTCAGGATCAGGGCGATCAGGTTCCGGCTGAATCTCGCAAGCACAAACGCCAGGGCGGCCGTGCCGAGACAGAGGACATAGATCATGGCAACATAAATCAAAATGTATTGTCCGTAGGTGATGTCCCCGTAGAAGACGATCATGTTCAAAAACGACGTCAGGCCGCTGTTCCGGAAAACCCAGGTGCCGTTCGTGCCGTAAATGGCCCCGAAGACGAGAAGCAGCACGGTCGCGAGAACAAAAGCCGAGAGAAGAACGGCCGAAAGCTGGGTCATGAGCACGTTCCGTCCGTGTTTCGATGCGTACTGCAGCAGATGGACGTTCCGGATCCGGTCGTTGACGACGAGGGGCGAAACGAGCACCAGCACCGCCAGAACCGACATGACGGCCAGACAGAACGTGTAATCGACGGTGTTTTCGTACACGTTCCAGTCCATGATGTTCCGGTATTCCTGCGTCTCCATGACGGCGTTCAAGCGGTCGATGTCCCGCTGGCGCGACGCTTGCGAAAGCTGGTGCATCAGCGTGTACCGGAGATAGCCGTCATGCGCGTTCACGATGCGCTCGAGGGCCTGCATCCGGAACCGGACGAAGCCGGTTTCGCTTCCCAGCAGGGTCCAGACGGCGGCGCGTTCGGCTTCGGTCTGGACGTTTTTGCCGCGCACCCGCTCATAGTCTTCATAGGAAAAGATGCCGGCGTCGGCGAAGACGGGAAGGCTGTCGATGTGCCGCTCCATTTCCGCGATCAGGGTTTGGCGGGTTTCCTCCACGAACGCTTCGTATTCGTGCTCTTCCAGCGTGTTGCCGTACCGCTCCAGCAGCTCGATGCTGCTGGCCACTTCTTCGATCCGCGGATGGCCTTGCGGAAAATCGATGAAATAGCTCATGAAAAGCCAGTAGAACAGCGTGCAGACGAGGGCGGTGACCAGAATGGCGCCGGGATTCCAGATTTTCTTCATCTCATGGAACACGAGTCTCATGACAGATTCCTCTTTCTGAAGTGTCGGGCGGCCAGCAGGCGGAAGGCGGCCGCCGCGGCCAGGGAGACGCAAAGCCCGACCGTTTCGAAATGGGGCCAGATGATGTCGATGTCGCCGTCGGTGAACCAGATGCCGTGTTTCAGCCACAGCCAGACCGGCAGCAGCATGGCCGCGTATTTGGCGGCCAGCACGGCTTCCGCGGCATGGGGAATCTGCATGGGAAGCACGACCGCGGTCGCGTTGGCGATGAGAAACACCAGAAACGCGAGGTAGCCGTTCCGGACGAACAGGCCGATGCCGAAGGCGATCAGCGAAAAGCACAGCACCAAAGCCGCGCCCGCCCCGATCATGGCCAGCCCGTACGTCAGCACGCTGAAGCTGTGCCATGTCACAAAGGGCCGCAGCCCGGCGACAAAGTCGATCCGGTAATTGAACAGGCTGGAGACGCTGCTGTTCCAGACGCTTCCGTATTCGCTCAGGCCGAGATGGACGAGAAAGGTGGCAAACGCAAGGACGAAGTAGGCGCCAATGCCGGCCGTGAGGGCGGCGGCCAGTTTGGGGCGCAGCACCTCGCGGCCCGTTTTCGTGGCATACACGACGTGCCCGGTCCGGTGGATCGTTTCGTAGCCGGCCGACAGCAGCACCAGCAGCACCGCGACGAGCGCCCCTTCGGTGATCAGCCAGCCCGTCAGCGTGTCGAACAGAAATTGATGGCGGGCATGGGTGGAACCCGCAAAGTAGAGCGTCAGGCTTTCGTCGCGCTTCGCCTTGGCGTCGACGGCTTTCTGCAGCGCCGCATATTTGTCCCGCATCGCCTCGGCGAACCATCCCGTGATGCCGGCCGCGGCAACATACCGCTCGGCGATCGTCCGCGTCTCGTAGCCGTCGAACACGTCGGTGACGCCGCGGGTTTCATGCTGCAGCCGTTCCAGTTGGTGCGCCGACAGGCCGCCGCCGGATGCGGCGCGCAACAGCCGCTCATGGAAAGCGTCGTCCAGGACGACGCCCGTTTCTTTGGAGACGGCGCCGACCACATCCGCGTAATCGTCATGGCCTTGGACGATGACGACGATCATGTTGAACAGCAGGCAGGCGGCGAGAAACCCCCAGACGGCGGCCGATGCGAGCAGCTTTTTCAGCTCGAACCAATAGAGGACCATCACATCACCTGATCCCGGTAGACGTACAGAAACACGTCTTCCAGATTCGGCTCCACCGGCCGGGCCGCTGCCGGGCACCCCGTCTCGCACACGAACCGGACCACCGTGCGCCCGTCTTCCTGCCGTTGCGACAGCGGAAAGACGGGCTGCCCGATGGCGTCCATCTCCCGCGTTTCGAACACTTTGCCGCCCAGTGTCCGGCAGATGCCCGACGGCGAATCGTTGCACAACAGCCGGCGGTCTTTCAGCATGATGACGCGGTTTGCGATCGTCTCGATGTCGGACACGATGTGCGTGGACAAAATGACGATCCGGTCTTTCGAAAGCTCCGAGATCAGGTTGCGGAAGCGCACCCGTTCGGATCAGCGTTTCGGCGGCGCTTCTGCTGCCCGTCCGCTGCACCTGCCGGATCAGTCTCGCTTCCTCTTCCAACGTCGCACCACCTTTGCCCGTCCCTCCATTCGATGTATTCGATGCGGCCGGGCGAATCGTTTCAAGTTCACAAATTGTTTTCTTTTTTCTTTCGCGGGAAAAACGACAAACTCCCGGGCACCAGGCGCTCCGGGAGGAGGCATCAACAAAAATGCATGTCAAACCGAATTGATTTCGTCGCTGTCGGCGTCGATCCGGTCGTCGGGGGTCGCCTGCCACGTTTTCAGCCGTTTGTCCGCAAGCAGTTCGTCGATGCAGCGCATGCTTTTCAGGAGCCAGCGGGTTTCGGTGGTGGCTTCGTTCGGGGATACGCTCGCATGAGGTTTTTGACCGTTCGACATGAGGGCACGCTCCGATCGTTCCGGTTTCCCGGCCTCGCCGTGCCGTTCAAAGCTCGATCAGGTAGTATTGGCTCAGCCGGCCTTTCGTGAAATTGTCCTTTTCAAACAGCAGTTTGCCGCCGTTCTTTTGGATCACCTTCGCCGAGATCCGGTTGTCCTTGTAGCATCCCACGATGACGGAGGTTTTTCCTTTTTCCCTGCAGACGTCCAGGGCGTGCCGCAGCATGGCCGAGGCGTAGCCTTTGCCCCTTTCGGACGGGCGGACGCCGTAGCCGATGTCCCCGATGATTTCGGACTGTTCCCGCGTGAGTTCGCAGCGGATGCTGAGCAGGCCGATCAGCCGCTCTTCGTCCAGTCCGAGCAGCAGCAGGCTTTTGCCGTATTCGGGATCGCCGATCTCGGCGTTGCGGGAGATCTCTGCGATCCAGTCGGCGAACGCCATCGTCGTCAGCCCGTGACTGGCGGTGATGTCGGTCTCGCCGTGGTCGAGATGCTCCCGGACATAGTCTCGCAGAAGGGGTTCATCTTCGGGCCGGGGAAGTCTGAACTGCATGGCAACCGTCCTTTGCCGCGGTGGTGCGGCCCATGTTTATCGTGAATCGTAAAATTGGGCTCGCCATTGGGGGTGAACATGTGCTCGACATTCGTGTTGACAAGAATGGCGCGGCACGGGATGCGCCGACGATCGACTTCGATGTTCAGTTCCGTTTGGCTGGCGAGAAACAGTTGCAGCAGCCAATGCCGGTGCCGGTTCGCTTCTATGCGGTCAGAAATGACCATGAAATTTTTGCCGCATTTCATGATGCAGTTCATTTTGGGTCACCTTGGAAACCATTATATCATGCGCAAAGTCTATAAAAACAGCGGGGGAGGGGCTGTCATGATTTGCCCGCGAAGGACGTCCGGAAGCGCCTTCGCTTAAGGCCGGCGCGGAATGGAACATGCAAGAGATTGTTGATGAAGGTCGTTTTGTGCTATATTGGGAAGGAACGTGTGTTCGCAACTAGCTTGCGATAGCGCGGGTACGATGGCCTTTCGGGCTTTGTCTTCCGCGGGTTCGATCAAACGGAGGGAAGGTGGATCGCGTGACAACCATCGTGGACGTCAATGAAACGAACGCGGAGCAAACCGGGTTCTTTTGCATGAGAAGCAAACCGGATGCCGACGGGTACCGCAGGAAGCTCCACTGGCTGAAGCGGCGTTTTTCCGAAGGGTTGAAGATCAAGATCGTCGAGGATGGCGGCCATCAGGGCTTCATCGAGTATGCGCCGATCGAACATGCCTGGAGAGCCGTCCTGGGCGAGAATTACATGGTCATCCATTGCCTCTGGATTGACGAACATAGCATCGGGAAGGGATACGGCTCACGGTTGCTGGACGCATGCATCCGGGATGCCAAAGCGCAAAACAAGTCCGGGGTTGCCGTGGTGACCAGCAGCGGCGGGGACACCGGGCTTGAGCCCTGGCTGGCCGGCAAGGACTTTTTCATGAAACACGGCTTCGAGTTGGCCGATCAAGCACCGCCTTCTTTTGAGCTGATGGTCAAACGATTCGATGACCGCCCGGTTCCCAGGTTTCCCGGCGATTGGGCGGAACGGACGTCGAAATACGGGAAAGGCCTCATCGTGATCCGCTCGGATCAATGTCCGTTTTTCGACCAGGCCGTGCAACTCATTGCCGAAACCGCCGATGAATGGGGGCTTGACCTGCACGTCGTCAATCTTGCCGACAGCCGGGACGCCAGGAACGCTCCCGCGGCGTTCGGCACGTTCGCCATCCTGTACGACGGGAAGCTGCTTTCGCACCATCCGCTCACGAAGCGGGATCTGATGAAACGAATCGAGAGCATGCGGAGGTCATGATCGGATTTCCCCAACCCGACGACACAGACCGAACCGTTCTATTGGGTGAAACGAATCTGCAAGATACCATTTGTCAAGCATGATTGGGCATGAAAAGAAAAAGGAACGATCCGCACCATGCAGCTGAAGCGAATCTTCCGCGCCTACGCAGACCTGATCCGCATTGTGTATGCCGAAGCGCCCGCGATGGTGGCAGCCGCCTTCGCCTGCACCGTCGCGGCCGGGCTGCTCACGCCGCTCGGCGTCTACGTCGGACAGAACGTGTTTGACGGGGGACTCGCCGTCGCCAGGGGCGAGATGGATTTTTCGGCCTATTCGGTTTACCTCGCCTTGTTCGTTGTGATGGCCGTTCTGCCTTCCGCCTTTGACGGTTTCATTTATTCCTGCGTTGAAAAACGCGCTCTCCTGATCCTCCGGACGGCGTACAAGTCCCGCATGCTGCAGAAGCTCAAGACGATGAAATACGAGCATTTCGAAAACGAAGCGACGGCGGAAATCATCGACAAGGCCTACCACCGCATGGAGAACGCCGCAAGGCACCTGTGGCCGAATTACGCGTATTGGCGAGGAAGCGCTTTCGTGGCCAGCATCGGGTCCCTCGCCTATTTGGCCAGCATCCGCTGGTGGCTGCTTGTGACCGTGCTCGTTCCCTTTCTGCTGGAGACGTACATCGCATCCAGAACCAACTACAACATCTACACGGAACTGGAGACCTACTGGAACAGGGAACGCCGGTACACGACGCTCGGCGGTTATTTGAGATCCCGGCAATTCGCGCGGGAGATGAAGGCGTACGGCAATTACGACTATTTGATCGACACGTATCGGAAACGGCTGCATGAGCGGAACCGCGACTACGAGCGCTACTACTTCAAGCATTTGCGCATGCTGCTGCTCGGCGGCAACATCACGAAGTTCGGGATCATCCTCAATGTCGTCCTTTTGCTGGTGCTGTTTGTGAACGGCCACATGTCCGTCGGGCTGTTCATCGCCATGTCCGGTTTGGTGTTCAGCCGCATTTACGGCCAACTGGAGGGCGTCGCGGGCTTCTTCAAATGGTCCGGGTTCCACATCAACACCTACGAATACAAGGACAAATTTCTGGCGCTGCCGGACGAGCCGGAAGGAACGGAATGCGAAGGGCCCGCCTCCTTCGACATCGAGTTCCGGGACGTCTGGTTCCGGTACCCCGGCACGGAGCGGGACATCCTCAGGGGCCTGTCCTTCAAAATCGCAAGCGGGGAGAAAGTGTCCATCGTCGGCGGGAACGGCGAAGGGAAGTCCACCATGATCAAATTGCTTCTCGGGCTGTTTGTCCCCGACAGGGGCGAAATTTTGATCGGCGGCAAAAACCTGCACCGCTTCCCTCCGCACCTTCGGGCCAAACTGTTCGGCACGGTGTTCCAGGACTTCCCCCGCTACAGCATCACGCTCAAGGAAAACATCGGCATCGGCGATCTCGACGCCCTCGGGGACGAGGAACGGATCCGGCAGGCGGCCGGCAAAGGCAAAGTCCACGAATTCGCCGAACAATTGGCTGGCGGATACGACACGCTGCTCGGCCGGGATTTCGAAGGCGGCGTGGACCTCTCCGGCGGCCAGTGGCAGCGGATCGCCATCGCGCGCGCCCTGATGGGGGACAAACCGATCCTGATCCTCGACGAACCGACGTCCCAGCTGGACCCGATCGCCGAAGCGGAACTTTATCGCGAGTTTGCCGCGATGGCCGAAAACCGGACGGCGATCCTGATCACGCACCGGCTCGGTTCCACCATGATCACCGACCGGATCTTCGTCATCGCGGGCGGCCAGGTGGCCGAAGCGGGCACGCATGAAGAGCTGATGAAACGGGACGGCCTCTATCGCCGCATGTTCGAGGCGCAGAAACAGTGGTACCGGCGGGACGGCAAGGAGGCGTCGGCCCATGCCTGAACTTGCCCGCGCGGCCGGATTCGAAGACCGCACGGCCGCGTTTGAACGGGACATTTTGAAGGAACATCCGCCCCGGGTGTCCTATCTGACCCGATTGTTCCTTTATGTGTTTTCGTCCGCCAAAGGCATTTGCGGCCTTTTCCTGGGGCTGTCCATCGTGCTCAGTCTCCTGCAGCCGGCGGCGGCCTTTCTGTGGGGCCGATACATCGACAGGGCCAATGCCCTGTCGGCCGGCGCGGACGTGCAGGCGGTCCGGCTGGCGTCCCTGGTCGGACTGGCCGTGCTGTACTGGGCCATCGGCTTTGTCAACCATCTGCTTGAACGGTATCTTTACGGCAGCGAAGAAATCGAGCGGCTGTCCAAGGTGCAGGACCACCGGCTGCAGGAGAAATTCCAGGCCAAACTGTTCCGGAAAATCGCCAGGCTGTACCCGGAATACATGGAAGTGCCGCGCATCAACGACATCATCGAACGCAGTTTCAATTCGATCGGCCATGAATGGAGTTCGCTGCAGAGGGGCGTCATGATCGAGGGGTACGTCATCATCGCCCGGCTGGTTTCCGTTCTCGCCGTGGCGGCCTCGCTCTATCTGTTCCACCCGCTGCTGTGCCTGATCGTGCTCGCCGCCCCGATCCCGACGCTGTATACGACGTACATCGGCAACAGGCTGCAGTTCAAATTCACCCGCGACCACACGAAAGTGCTGCGCGAAGCCGAGTATTTCCAGGGCGTGCTGCTCGGTCCGTCCGCGAAGGAAGTGAAAGTGCTCAACCTGTTCGACTTTTTCTTCGCCAAGTGGAAAGCGCTGGCGGACGACTACCTCGTCAAGGAAAAGAAAAACCAGCGCAACGTGTTCCTGCTCGGCGGCTTGAGCGGGCTCGTCGGCAACCTGGCCGGCGCCGCGGCGAACGTGTTCGCCATCGTCCTGCTGGCGCGGGGCGAACTGTCCGTCGGCGCCCTCGGCGCGGTGTTGGCCCTGACCGGCACGCTGATGGGGAGCACGACGCGGTTTTTCCAATCGCTGGCGGGTTTCTTGTCCAAGAAGCATGAATCGGCCCAATTTTTCGAGCTGGTGGATTTGCGGGAGCAGACCGCATCCGGCAAGGACGTTCCGGACTTCGAGCGCCTGGAAGCCCGGCATGTCTCCTATCGCTACCCGCTGACGGGGGCGTACCGGATCAAGAATGTGAATTTCACGATCCGGAAAGGCGAGAAGGTGGCGTTTGTCGGCGAGAACGGCGCGGGGAAGACGACGTTCGTCAAATTGCTCACCGGCCTTTTGGAACCGTCAGAAGGGGACATCCTGATCAACGGCATCCCCGCCCGCGAACTGGACGCCGCCGGACGGTACGGCCAGGCGGCCTGCGTGTTCCAGGAACCGGCGCGCTTCAACACGTTCACCGTTGCGGACAACGTGTTTCTCGGCGACGTGGGCCGGGAGCGGGACGAGGCCGCCGTCGATGCGGCGCTGCGGTTCGCCGGCTTCGAAGGAGCGGACCGGAATGCCCTGCTCGGCAAAGATATCGGCGGCACGGATCTGTCCGGCGGCCAGTGGCAGAAAGTCGCCATTGCCCGGGCGCACTACCGGAACCGCGATTTCATCGTGCTGGACGAACCGACCAGCAACCTGGACCCGCTGGCCGAAACCGAAATCTTCAGGAAAACCATCGCCATGTCCGAGGGCAAAACGGTGATCTTGGTGACGCACCGGATCAGCGCCGCGGCGCTGGCCGACCGGATCGTGGTGTTCAAGGACGGGGAAATCGTGGAAGACGGGACGCATGACGATTTGATGAAGCGGGGCGGGGAATACGCCCGGCTGTATGCGGCCCAGGCCGTATGGTATGAGCGATGAAGAGAGAGAAGGAAGAGTTCGCAACATGGCCGGACCGGGTTTCGCCGCTTCATCCCGTTATTCCTGCGGAAACAGCCAGCGGAGGGAACTTTAAAGATAATTTGAAATTTCGATCAGATTGCCGTCGGGATCCCGGATATAGATGGAACGAATCGGCCCTTTCGCGCCGGTTCTCTGCACGGGCCCCTCCTCGATCGGAACGCCTTGCGATTTAAGGAACAATTGCCACTCTTCGACGGGGGTCGCGCTGATGAAGCACAAATCCGCCGATCCGGGACTCGGCTTTTTCGCTTTCGGTTCGAATTCGTTTCCGTATTCGTGCAGATTGATTTTTTGATCACCGAAGGCCAGCGCCTTCCGGTTGTTCCCGAACGTGATTTCTTCCATGCCCAATATGGCCGTGTAAAACCGGATCGTTCTTTGCAGATCGGCCACCGTCAACACCAGATGATCCAGGGCATCGACTTTCATCAGATATCAAGCACCTTTCCGCTCGAATTGTGATCAAGAGGCCAAAAGCAAGCCTGCGGCCATCCGGGAGCGGACCCGGACTCACCGCCGTCAGCCCGTCCTATCAGTCCGTGATGACGGCATGGCGGCGGAGCCACCCGTCGTCGCGGACGGCTCTGAGAAGGAAATCCGCCACGTCGGCGCGGCTGATGGTCGGAAATCCCTTCATCGCGATGCGCGCTTCCGCGCGGTAAGCGCCTTTGGCCGGACCGTTCGTCAATCCCGTGGGGTAGACGATGGTCCAGTCCAGTCCGCTTTCCCTCAGGATGGTTTCCGCTGCCTCCTTGTCTCTGTAAATGTCCCGCAGCAGCGTGCGGTACATGACTTTCTGGAGCAGGGACGCATCCCGGAACGTGTCTCCCACCCCGAACGAGGACAGCCAAACGAGACGGGTCACGCCGTGTTGCCTGGCGGCCTGGACGACGGCCTCCGCCGCACGCGTGAACAGGCCGTTGGCGCGAAGGGATTTGCTCGTGCCCAGCGCCGAGATCACCGCGTCCCGGCCCCGGATGGCTTTGGCCACGTCATCGCGATGCGTGGCGTCTCCGGCGATGACGGTGATCCGGTCCTTCACGTCATCCAGTGCCTCCGGCCGGCGGGCGAGCACCGTGATCGTGTGGCCGGCTTTGAGCGCCAGCTCCAGGACATGCCGTCCGGTGGGGCCCGTGGCGCCGAGGATCAAGAGGTTCACGTCGTTCACCTCTTCAAATATCGTCTCCTTGCCAACCCGTGAGGGCGATGCGTCGGTTGGCGCTTGCAAACCATTTTACTCAAAATATATCATTGCAAGTATATGCTGACGATCTCGTTGTTCGTGCCGACCCGCATGGGCATGCCCCAGGTGCCGGCTCCCGACGTGACGATGACGTGGGGGCTGCCGGCGTCTTTTTGATAGTGTCCGTGGTCCACCACAAAGATGGCGTTTGTGATCAGATTGGCGGGGAAGATTTGCCCCTGGTGGGTGTGCCCGGCGAGCACCAGATCCACCCGGCCGTCATACTCGTCGAGATGGTCCGGCGTATGGTCCATGACCACCACGGGCAAAGCCGGGTCGAGGGCCTCCAGCCGGTCCGCAATCTCCTTTCGCTCCAGGCCGCCAAACCCGCGGATCGGCGACGGGTCCACCCGTCCGAACAGCGCCAGCCGCCCGTCCACGATCACGTATTCGTCTGTCAGAAGGTTGACGTTGCTCCGCTCGAGGAATGCCGTCATGAGGCCGAACGTTTTGCCGGAATCGTGGTTGCCGAGACTGGCGTAAACGCCGTACCGGGTCTTGAGGCTTCGCAGCAGGGCGGACGCTTTGTCCGGGTCGCGGATGGCGTTGAAATCGTCATTGAAAATGTCCCCCGCCATGCAGACGAGATCCGGCTCCAGCCGGTTGATTTCATCGATGATCCGTTCCAGGTGCCTTTCCGAATGGACGGCGCCGAGATGCAGGTCGCTGATCAGGACGATGTGCAGGCCGGCCGGCGCTTTGGCTTCCCCCGTTTGCACGGTGTAGGAGACGTGCCTGACCTGATGGGCGTTGAAGATGCCATAGCCGACAACGCAAGCGGTCAGAAGCAGCGCGGCCGAGCCGGCCGCAAAGCGGATGCGGCCCGGCCATTTCAGCCATTGGAAGAGCCTGGTTCCGATGTAGATATTGGTCGCGCCGTAAACGGCCAGGATGATGGTCGCGCCAAGAAGGATCATTGCGGTGTTCATCGTTCCGTTCAGCTTTCCCGAATCTTTTTTCTGACACCATTATTACCCAAAGGAGACGGCGGAGGAAGCCGTCAAGTCGCCATCATGTCGAAGGGGGCATTGGACAGATGCGGCTGCGCATGTTGGATCCCGAGTTTTCCATCCTCAAATTGCCGCCGGATGAACCGGTTCCGTCCTGGGTGTTGGACAGCGGGTTGTTTTTCGTGGCGCGAACGGACGAAGAGCTTTCCGTCGCATGCCCGTCGGACGCTTTGCCGTCCGGCGCCTCTTTTGCGGACGCGGAACACGGCTGGAAATGCATCAAAGTGGAGGGCGTGCTGGACTTCAGCCTGACGGGCATTTTGTCGTCATTGGCAACGCCGCTGGCGGAAAACGGGATCAGTCTGTTTGCCGTTTCCACCTTCAACACGGATTATTTGCTGGTCAGAAGCGGCGCCCTCGGGAAGGCGAAAGCCGTGCTGGAGAAGGCAGGTCATGTGTTCGGCTGAAGCCTGTCAATCCGTCAAAAAAATTCGTAAAGGCCGTTGAAATAGTCAAATTCAGCCCGGGAAATGGGAGGGGCCCCGTAGCCGGCGAAAAAGGCGTCAAGATCTTCGTCGGACTGAAAAAGATCGTCGATCGGCCGTACGGCGAGCGCCAGGTCGTAGCGCGGGTCGCCGAAGGCGCCGCCGCTCCAGTCGATGATGCCGGATACGTTTCCTTCATGGACGAGAACGTTCTCGACGGTGCAATCGCCGTGGATCAGGGCCTGCCCGACGGCGGCGGGCCTTTCGTTTTTCAGCCGCTCCAGCAGCTCCGGCTTTCCGTCGACCCGGTCATGCCGCAGGCGATGCTCGGCCTGGCGGAGCATGCGGTCGAGCCACGGTTCGCCGCTTAGAAGCGGGCCTGGGCAGGGCGCCGCGTGGAGGCGGCGCAGGCTTTTGCCGAATTCGAAAAGGATGCGCCGTTTCGCGTCCGGATCGTCCGTGCGGGCCAGCGCCTGGCGGATCGGTTCGCCGGGCAGGTGTCCCATGAGCAGCCAGGTCTGGAGGCGGCCCTGTTCATCATCGGTCTGGATGAAATGATGGAAAGCGGGGACCGGCAAACCGGTGCCGGCGAGGGCGGCCAGCACGTCCGCTTCCCGCTTCAGCCAGTCGGTGAAGGGTCGGATGGCGGACCGTTTCAGGACGAAACGGCCCCGCTCGGCCGAGAGGACGGCGACGTCGGACGTGTTTCCCTGCGGCGGAAATTCCATTGCGTGAATGGTGCCGGTTTTTTCGAGAATCCCGGACGGGATTTCGTGCGGGGAAATGGCGGGCACAATCGGTTCCTCCTTTGGAAATTGGACGTTTGGAAGTTGGACGATCGGGTGGCTGATGGAGACGCCGTGCAGCACTTCCTCGTCGAAGCGGTCCGCATCCTTCGCGCGGTTTCAGCGCCGGATCGCGTCCCGGATGTCCGCCAGCGTGGCGTCGCGCTTGGTTCGCCACCGTCCGGGGATCGATGCTGCGCCACCAGCCGCTTTTGGAACGGAAATCGTTGACGCCGGCATCGACGGAAAGCCCGGCGCCCGAGATGAGCGCCATGCGGCGGGCGCTTCGGATGAGCGATGCGGCGCGGAGAATGGGCTGGTCTTTAAGATCCATCGTGTTCCTGCCTCCCGCTTGGTTCATGATGGTATTCGACCGCACGGCTGGATCATCCTGTCGGCGCTGCGGAAAGGTTGACGACCCATCGTTCCTTTTTCAGAGCGCGGTGGGCGATCAGGACTTTGCCGACGTCAAACAGTTTGACGGCCAGATACAGGGCAATGGCGCTCCAATGCGTGAAGGCGGCCAGAAGAATAAGCGCCGGAACCGCCAGGAGGGGCGTGCAGCCGTCCGCCCACATGCAGACCTTCGTATCGCCGCCGGCCGTCAATGACGGCGAATTCGTGCCGGCGATCGGCGCGGACGGGCAGGGGCGACTGGAGCCGGCTCATGGAGCCGACAAACCAAAAGCGGGCAGGAAGAGGCGGAGCGCCTCGTTCTGCCCGCAGTTTTTTGTGGCGGTACGGCCGTGCCGCTTGATCCGGCCATGCCGCCGGTCATACCACTTGGAAAATGTAGAACTTCAGGTAATCCGTCTCCGGCACGTTCCACAGGATCGGATGGTCCGGCGCCTGCTGGCGCGCCTCGATCTGCCTGAGCGACACGGCGGCGTCCCGGGCGGCGTCGGCCAGCACCTGGCGGAACAGCTCGTCCGTCATGAAATGGCTGCAGCTGCAGGTGGCGAGATACCCGCCCCGGGGCAGCAGCTTCATCGCCTTCAGGTTGATCTCTTTGTACCCGCGGGCGGCGGCCTGCACGGCCCGGCGGGATTTGGCGAAGGCCGGCGGATCGAGGATGATGAAATCGTAGTCCCGGCATTTCTGCTCGGCCAGCCGGGTCAGCAGGTCGAACACGTCCTCGACGATGAAGTCCATTTTGCCGTCGAGCCCGTTGCGCACCGCGTTGGCCCGGGCCATTTCGATGGCCGATTCCGACACATCCACGCAGGTGACCCGTTCCGCTCCGCCCAGCGCCGCATTGAGGCCGAAGGAGCCGGTATGGGTGAAGCAGTCCAGCACCCGCTTGCCTTGGGCGATCCGGGCCACGGCGGCGCGGTTGTATTTCTGGTCCAGGAAAAAGCCGGTTTTCTGCCCGTTTTCCACGTCGACCAGGTAGCGCACCCCGTTTTCCGCGATTTCCGTCACGGCGGAATCGGGCGCCGGGAGCCAGTCGGACCGGTACCAGTCCTTGTAGGCGGGCAACCCTTCCTTTTCCCGCAGGGCGATGTCATTGCGCTCGTAGATGCCGGTGACCGTTTCGCCCATTTCCGCGAGCACGTCCCGCAGGGCGCGGTACACCGTTTCCTTGATCCGCTCCATGCCGAGGCTGGCGATCTGCACGGACAGCAGGCCGCCGTAGCGGTCCACGGTCAGCCCGGGCATCTGGTCGGCCTCGCCGTGGATGAGCCGGCAGCAGGCAAAGTCGGCCCCCGGCATGACGGTTTTGCGGTAGCGGACGGCATATTCCACGCGGCGGCGCCAGAAGCGGTCGTCGAACGCGTCGTTGGCGTTGCGCGAAACGAGACGGACGGCGATTTTGCTGGCGCGGTTGTAGAAACCGGTGCCCATGTAGGCGTTGCCGGCCATCACGTCCACCAGCCCGCCGTCATCCGGCTCGCCTTCGATGCCGCGGATTTCGTCCCCGTAGATCCACGGATGGCCGTTTTTGACGCTGCGCTCCGCCTTGGGGGATATCATGACTTTCGGATACGGCCGATGCTGTTTCATCTGTGTCACCTTGCGATTGCGGTTGTGTTCAGGATTGCAGGGGGCCGTAAGCTTCCGGCATTTCGAGCCGCCCGATCGAAGGGAGGCCGGTCGCCTTCTCGCCCCAGACGTTCGCCCAATGTTCCACCCAGCAGTAACTGTACGGCACGCCGTATTTCCGGCGGAGTTCGACGTAGCGTTTCAAGTGCGCCCAGCCGAAGGAGCAGATGCCGGGGATCAGGTGGAAGGGCCCCAACACGAAGGATTGCATGGCGTGCCCGTATTCATGCACCAAAATCATGCCGCACCGGCCGTCAAACTGTTCTTTCGTTTCATTCGGGTATTTCAACCGTCCGTAACAGGATTCGTCCGGCGAAAACAGGAAAAGGCCGAGGCTGAGGCCGCTGCCCGAATCCCACTTGGTGCTGATGCATCCCCTGAAAAAGGCGTGCGGTTTTCCGGCATGAATCAGAAAGACGACAAAGCCGGCCAGCGTCTGGAAAAATCCCCACGTGCATTGAACCAGAATAAAAAAGCCGTACCATATATACTTCATGCGTGCATTCCCCCCGGGGCTCGATCCGTCAACAGCTTCCAGGCTGCCGGCTTCCGACGGCTGCTTCCGGTCATTGCCATTTCGAAGCATATATCAAATTGTACTTCAAGCATGCCGCTTTTGGAATCCGTTCATCCGTACGATGACGCCAGCGCCACGAGCAGCGAGCCGAGCACGAACGCGGCGAAACCGGCATCGATGCCGGAACACGGCGTTTCATGATAATACGTGCGCGGCTGATCCATGCGGAACTGCTTTGCCTCCATGGCCACCGCCATGCGCTGCGCCCGCCGGATGCTTTGGGCAAAGAGGGGGACGCTGTACAGCTTGAGCCTTTCGTACGCCCCTTTCACCCCTTTGGAAAAGGCGATGCTCCTCACCTTCAACGCATGGGTCCGCGTTTGCCACTCTTCGATCACGACCGGCACGAGCCGGACGGCCGCAAGAAACCCGTATGCATATTTGGCGGGAAAGCGGAACTGTTGCATCAGGGCATAAAACAGCAGCACGGGGTCGGTGGTCAGCAGGAACACGAGGCTGATCATTCCGATGGCCAGCGACTTCGTGCCGATGGCGAGCCCCGACCGGATGCTTTCTTCGGAAATTTTGACGATGCCCCATTGCCACAGCACATGCTCGCCTCTTCCGAACAGGGCCAGCGTCAGCGAGGAAGACAGGAAGGCGAAGACGAAGGGCAGGCTCAAAAGCAGCAGTTTCCGCCACGAATGCCCGCTGGAAAGGAACAGAAGCCCGCCGTAGACGCAAAGCAGGACCGAAATGAAGACCAGGTTGCGGGTCACGAACAGCGCCGCCATCACCGCGAACAGCAGCGCCGCTTTCAACGCCGGGTTCGCGCGGTGCAGCCACGTGTTTTTTTGCGGTGTGAGCCATTCCGGCATCGCGATCCTCCTCCTTGCCCGCCGCGGGCCGGGCTTGCCGGCCGAAACGGCGGCATCCCGCACGGCCTTGCCGCGGTCACGTCCTCCGGATTTGGCGGACTTCTTTCAGCCGCCCTTGCTGCAGCACCCATTCTTCGGTGGCGAAATGATCGACCGCGCGCCGGTCGTGCGTCACCATGATGACCGTTTTTCCGTCCGCCCGCAGCGCTTCCAGACATTCCAGAATGGCAAAGGTGTTCCGTGCATCCTGGCCGAACGTGGGCTCGTCCAGAAGCAGCACGGATGCCCGGGACGCCAGCGCCGTCGCCACGCTGAGCCGGCGTTTCTGGCCCCAGGACAGGTGATACGGATGCCGGCCGGGATCGTCGGGAAGATGGAACATGCCGAGCAGCCGGCGCACGTCGTCCGCCAGCTCTTCGCGCGATTTGTCCGGCGAGGCCAGCGAGACCGCCAGTTCATCGAACAGCGAATCGGCCACAAACTGCATTTCCGGATTTTGGAACACCAGCGCGATGCCTTCCGGTACCCGGCGCTTGTTGGGAATCTCCGGGATGGTCCGCCCCCGCAGGACATAGGTGCCGGCGGTCGGAACGAGCTGCGCCAGCGCCAGAAGGAGCGTGCTTTTGCCGGCGCCGTTCTCGCCGGTCACGGCAACCCAGGCCCCTTCGGCGACGGCCGCCCTGTCGATGCGCAGCTTGCATGCGTTGCCGCGGAACGCCTCGAATTGCTCCAATTCCAAAAGCGGACGGCCGTCCGGGCCGGTCCGGGAAGGCGGCGCCGCGCCGGCAGCTGTCTCGCCCAACGATGTGCCGTCCCGCGAATCCGGCGCGCGGCCCGGCGCGGCCTGCGGACTGTGCGTCAGGAAAGCGGGCGGGAGGACGGACGGTTTCCGGCCGGCGCGGGATGGCTCCGGACCGTTCCGCGACGGTCCCGGACTGCCGGAAACCGGCCGCCGGCGGGCCGATGCGGCGTAATCGTCCCAGACGCCGGGATACCAGATGCCGTACCGCTCGAAGGACGCCTTGTGCTGCCGGAACACGGCATCCGGCTCGCCGTCCGCCACGAGACGCCCTTGTTCGTCCAGCATGATGATCCGGTCGATCCAGTCCACGATGGCATCGATTTTGTGCTCGACCAGGATCACCGTCCGGTCCTTCAGGGCCTGTTTGACGGATGTCCAGATCTGTTCGGTGCCTTCCGGGTCCAGCAAGGCGGAAGGTTCATCGAGAAACACGGTTTCCGGTTCGAGCAGCAGCACGGAAGCGAGCGCCAGCCGCTGCTTCATGCCCTGGGACAGCGTCCGGATCGGGGCATTCAGCAGATCGGGGGACAGTCCGACCAGGGCGAGCGCCTCGCGCATCCGCGGCTCCATGTCCCGCCGCGGCACCTGCCGGTTTTCCAGCACGAAAGCGAGTTCTTCGTCCACGCGGGACATGCAGAACTGCGTGTCCGGATCCTGGAACACGAACCCCCACGAGGCGGGTCGCTGGATGCGGCCGTATTTCAGCGGCACTTCGACGGCCTGCGGAATCAATCCGCTCAGCACCTGCAGCAACGTCGATTTGCCCGATCCGCTCGGGCCCACGATGAGCGCTTTTTGCCCCTTCGGGATCTGCAGGGTCAAGCCTTGAAAGAGGATGTCCGGTTCTCCGGGGAATTTCAGGCGCAACTGTTCGACGCCGACTGCAACCGTCATGCCGTTTCACCAAGCCTGAAGACGTTTTGGATTCTCCATCGTCAATCGAGTTTTTCGTATTCTTCCGGCGAGACGGGCCGGATCAAACTGGTCACCTTGGTCGCTTCCAGCGCTTTGACGATATAGTACGCGAAGACGCCCGTGAACACGAACGCGCTGATCGTGCGGAGCCCGTATTTCACCGCCAGGGCCCAGGCTTCCAGATCGGCATAGCCGTAATACAGATCCAGCAGGAAACTGCCGAGGCAGGACATGACGCCCGCAAGGCCCGCCACCAAAATGTTGTGCCGTTTGTAGCGGAAAGCCGCAAACAGCAGCTCGGCGGCCAGCCCCTGCACGAAGCCGTAAACCAGCACCTGCACGCCGTGGCCGATGAAGGCGGACAGGCCCGCGCCGGCCACGCTGGCAAGCAGGGCGGTGCCCGGTTTGCGCATCAGCAGAAACGCGAACGGGCCCACCATGAACCACATGCCGTAAAACAGCTGTCGAAGCGTCGGCAAAATCGGCTTGATGAACGTGTAGAAATCGTCCCAAAACTTCATGATGACACCGAACACGATGCCCACCATGATCGTCACCAGCACGTCGGTGAACTTCCATTGTTTCATTTCGCATTCTCCTTTTTTCAGTGGTTTTCAAAACGAAAACCGCCTGGATATCCCAGACGGTTTCAGTGAACGGAAAAAAGGGTTTTCCGCCAACTTTCTCTACGCTGGTATTATCCAGATCAGATCAACGGTCAGCAGCGGACTTGAGCTGCTATCTCAGCCTGATTCCCTCAGGCTCCCGTAAGTGGCATTGCACGGTTTATTCAATTCGCCATAAAAGATACTACTTTTCGTTGCATTCCGCAATCCCTTTTTTTGCCGGAATGTCGTTGTTCTGTGTATGCCCGCGTCGAGGTGGAAGACCACGATCTGTATACGGGCCCCGGCGCCGACCATATGTATGACAGCGTCGAATTTTTCGTCGGCCCGGGATCGAGCGGATCCAACCAATGGCGCGTCAGCTCGACCGGCGTGCTCTCGGGCCAGTCCCACACGGACCGGGCGGCCTGGACCGATACGACGGACACCGGGTACATCGTGGAGGCGCGAATCCCGAAACGGGACCTGGACTTGCAGGCCGAAAGCCGGCTGACGTTCGAAGTGGGCATCAACAACTCGACGGAGAAGGGCGGCGACCGCTACGAAGTCGTGACCGCTTTCGGAGAGCCGGACGCAGGCTTCTGGAGCGACGCATCGTTCCGGGACAGCGTGCTGCTCGTTCCGGCCGAGGAAGCGGATGAGCGGTTCTCCGTCACCGTCACGACGGGGCCGGGCGGCACCGTCACGCCGAATCCCCCCGGCAACGTGCTGCGGGTTGATCCCGGTTCAATCCTTGAGTTCGAGATTGAACCGGATGCCGGCAAAGTCGTGGATGCCGTGACCGTGGACGGCGAAGCGGTGGCGGTATCCCCCGACAACAAGTTCTTGCTGGAGGTCACCGATAACCACCGCATTCACGTGACGTTCAAGGATGATGCGGGCGCCGAGCCGCTGTCCTTCATCGTGTGGAATGACAATTTCGCCAGAGGCGAGTATACGACGGCCGTCATCATCGACCTGGGCGAGGGCCGGGAAGCGTCGGGCGCCGACCTGCATCCGGGCCTGTTCAAAGTATCGGCCAGAGACACGACCCTGACCGGCAACACGGTGGTGTTCGATGGGGAGCGCACAATCGCGAGAGTATACGCCAACGACGAGCCGAAGGTGCGCGGCTATCTCGGGAAAATCGAACATTCGCCGGATTATCGGGAAGGGTTGGAGAGCGGCCGCTACATCGTCGTGGAGCTGGAATTCCACACGGAAGTCGGCGGCCGGACGACGCTGGATGAGAACAGCAACTCCACAAAGCAAAATTACAGCATCGTGCTGCTGGACGAGATCGTGCTGACGGAAGGCGATCCGATCAGCCGCGCCGTTTTCAGGCAAACGGATGTCGTCAACCCGATCCTTGACCGGTTCACGACGCATTCGAACGAATCGAAAACCTTCCATTACGCGCTCTACATCCACAAGGATGAAGAGGGCCACGAAGTGCACGGACTGCCGCTGTATGTCTACGCCCACGGCTTCTCGCGCGGCGGCACCCAGCCCGACATCGACCAGAAGGCGTCGATGAAATCCGCCAACGGGTCGGTGGCTTTGATGAAGAAGATGGAAGAAGATCCCGAAAAGTATGCCAGCCATATTCTGAATATTTCTTATGCCGGATTCAATACACCGGATCCAGAAGATGTAAAAGCGGTCATCGACGAGATGATCGAAAGCGGATTGGTCGATCCGAACCGCATCTATGTGTCCGGCTTTTCGATGGGCGGCGGGTTCACGCACAGGCTGGTCAATACGTATCCCGGCTTCTTCGCGGCAGCCGCACCCATGGGCGTCGCGTCCGGATGGCCGCTCGCGAGCGAAAATGAAGCCCACAAAGATTTGGCGTACTGGATTTTCGTCAACCAGTATGACAACGGCGCAGACTACCTCGACAACTTCGAATCCGAGATCGTGCACTTCAACAACGCGAGAGCGTCCCGCTTCGAGAGCAACGAGGCGCTTTCGTGGCCTTACATTCAATATGACCAGCCGAGCCAGCGGCCGCCCATGCCAACCTATACCGCGCATGAAATCGAAGCGGCCGTGCTGTACAACCGGATCACGATGGAGAACCCGCATACCCGGGAAATCTGGAGCATCGCGCCGATCATGCAGTCGCCCGGTCTGCCGCCCTGGAACGATGACTACACCGATGTGTTCGACTGGATGTTCTCGCAGCGGAAGCCGGGCGTGCCGGACGCGCCGGGCAACCTGACGGCCGCGGCGGGCAACCGGCAGGTCACGCTGAAATGGACGGCGCCGGCGTACGACGGCGGCAAAGAAATCCTGGGCTACAAAGTCTGGCATGGCGACGAGGCGCCGGTCACGGTGACGGCATCGGTCTATGAATACACGTTCACGGGCCTGACGAACGGGCAGGAGTACACGTTCCATGTCGTCGCGTTCAACGAGATCGGCGACAGCGCGCCGGCCAGCGTGAAGGCGACGCCGAGAAGCAGCTCCTCCGGCGGGGGCGCTCCCGGCGGAGGCGGAGGCGGCGGTGGCGGCAGCGATACCACCGGCGATACGGGCGCCGAACCGGAAGACGAAACGTCGCAGCCGGACTACACCCTGATCACGCCGGAAGACCAGCCCGCCGTCACGGATGAGGACGGCAACACGACCTTGCCGGGCGGCGGCGAGATCGCGCTGGCGGACGGCACCCGGATCGAAGTGCCGGCCGGAACGACGATCGACGCCGACGGCAAGGTGACGGTCGGATCGGGCGGCGCGACGGTCCGTTTCGCCAACGGATTCACGCTGGGCGTCCGGGGAGGCGCGTTGCTGATTCTCGACGGGGAGCCGCCCCTGGGCTTCACCGTCGCGTCCGGCCATCCGTTCCGTGATGTCCGCGAAGATGCGTGGTACGCCGGCTTTGTGAACACCGTCTACGCGTTCGGCCTGTTCGACGGCACGTCGGTCGTGACATTCTCGCCGGGAATCCCGATGACGCGCGCCATGTTCGTGCAGGTGCTGGCCAACCTGGAGTACATCGACCGTTCCGGCTATGAGGAATCGCGGTTCCTCGACGTACCCGATGGGCAATGGTACACGGCGGCGGTCGAGTGGGCGGCCGAGAACGGCATCGTCAGCGGCATCAGCGAAGACCTGTTCGATCCCCATGCGCCGGTGACGCGCGAACAGATGGCCGTGATCCTGTACAACTATTTGAACGCCTTCGGCTATCTGATTCCCGAGGGGGAGACCACGCCCTTCGCGGATGAAAGCGAGATCAGCCCGTGGGCGCTGGAAGCCGTCAACGCGCTGCGCGGCACCGGCATCCTGGCGGGCAAGGGCGACAACATCTTCGATCCGAAGGCAACCGCCACCCGGGCCGAAATCGCCACCGTCTTCGTGAAACTGATCGAATATCTGGTCCGGGAAAACGCGTAGCGGGCCATAAATCAGAACCCTTCCAGCCGGAAAGGAAGCCGCCGGAAGGGTTCCTTCCATTCTTTCATGTTGATGCATCAATAACATTTGTCATTTCACCGGTTCCGATTTCGTGATAAGTTTTACCGTATTGTGAGGTTGAATGGATTGATCATTTTCAACCGTATATTCAAATCGAAAATACAAAAAATAACCGTAACATGAAGACCTTGAATGAGCAGCCGAAAAATAGCCGTCAAAGATTCCTACAAGAAGGTGGACATGGGGCCAGTTTGATGATTAAATTAAGATTATGAATGAATCACTTCTATGACATTGGGGGAGTAGTGAATGTCAAGGCTCAAACGTGGTTTCGCTCTACTGCTCTGTCTCGTACTGGTGGGGGGGATTCTGGCCGCTTGCTCGTCCGGATCGTCCTCGGCGCCTTCCAACGGCGGGGGATCGTCCGCACCGCAAGACGGCGGTTCGTCCGCGCCGCAAGACGGCGGGTCGTCCGCGGCGGGTCCGAAGGATGGCGGCACGTTCACATTCGCCAGCTTCTCGGACATCGTGACCGTCAACCCGATCTACGTCAGCGACACGGCTTCCGGCGATGCCGAGTATTTCCTGTTTGCCAAAGTGTTCGACTATGCCAGAGACGGGTCCGTCACCGTCGAACCGTGGTCCCTTGCCGCGGAACCCGTCTCCATCAGCGAAGACGAAAAGACCTACACCGTCAAGCTGAAAAACTATGCGAAATGGAGCGACGGCGAACCGGTCACGGTGGACGACCTGATCTTCACGATCAACACCATCAAAAATCCGGATGCCGGCTCGCCGGGCATCAGCATGTATGACAAAATCGAGTCGATGACCAAGATCGACGACTATACGGTGGAAATCCGGCTCTCCGAAGTCTACGCGCCGTTCATCTATTCGCTCGTGATGACCCTGGCGCCGGAACACATTCTGAAGGATGTGCCGGTCACCGAACTGCAGAAGCATCCTTTCGGCAAAGATCCGGCCCAAACGGTGACGAACGGCCCGTGGGTCTGGAAAGAATGGGTGCCGAACCAGCATCTGATCTTCGAAAGAAATCCGAACTACTGGGGCGAAGTCAAACCGCATATCGACCAAGTCGTCTACAAAATCTATGCGGACCAAAATACGGAAGTGCAAGCCCTGCTCAACGGCGACGTCGACCATGTGAGCGCCATTCCGGTGACGTCCGTCGAAGTGGTCAAGCGGGATTCTTCCATCACCCTGATCTCCGAGCCGGGACCGCAGTATGAATTCGTCGCCTTCAACTTCAAGGCCGACAACTGGCCGAACGGGTTCGTGCCGTTCGAAGGCCAGAAAACCCGGCAAGCCATCGCCTATGCGATCAATCGCCAGGGCATGATCGACAACGTCCTGAAGGGCACCGGCATTTTGATGAACTCGCCGTTCCTGGCGGGCAGCTGGGCGGACCCGGGCGACAAGGCGACGAACTACGAATACAATCCGGAAAAGGCCAAGCAACTGCTCGCCGAAGACGGCTGGGAACTGGGCAGCGACGGCTATCTGTACAAGAACGGCAACAAGTTCAGCTTTGAACTGCAATACAACGCGGGCAACAGCCGCCGCGAAAGCGTGGCCCAAATCATCCAGGACAACCTGAAAGAAGTCGGCATCGAAGTGAAGCCGGTCGGTCTGGACTTCTCCGCCTGGGTTGACCAAAACCTCAATCCGGGCAAATTCCAAGCCGTTCTGCTCGCATGGGCCCTTTCGAACCCGGATCCGGATGCCGAGAGCACTTTCTCGTCCAAGTACTTCCCGCCGGATGGCCAAAACATGGGCTGGTACGTCAACGAGGAACTTGACCAGCTGTGGGTGGATGCCTACAGGACGACGAACATCGAAGAGCGCAAGGCGATCTACGGCGAAATCGGACGCATCATTTCCCAAGACCTGCCGTATGTGTTCCTGTATCGTTACGGCACTCCCATCGGGATCGGTCCGAGAGTCCACTACACGGAAGAATATTCGCCGGTGCCGACCCTGCCTTACGGCTACTTCTACGGCGTCATCAACTGGTGGGTCGAATAATCGTCCAGCCTGACCAAGTGCAGCGGAGAAAGGGAAGAGAGATAGAGATCGTTCTCTCTTCCCTTTCTTTCAATGAGTGCCCTCATATTGGAGGAACCGTTCGATGACCGAATACTTGATTCGCCGCATCCTTCAATCCGTACTCGTGCTTTTTCTGATCAGCGTCCTGTCCTTCGCGCTGATGCATGCGGCTCCGGGCGGACCGACCCAAATCATGCTGAGCCCCGGTCTATCCCAGGAAGCGCTGGAAATCCAAAAGCGAAATCTCGGACTGGATCAACCGGTCCATATTCAATATATCCGCTGGATGGGCAACATTCTGCAAGGGGATCTGGGAACGGTATTCAAGACCGGCATCCCGGTTAGCGACATTCTGTGGCCGACCGTCGGCAATACGATGATCCTGATGGGCGCCGCCTGGCTTGTCACGCTCATCGTCGCCTTGCCGTGGGGCATCTACAACAGCACCAGAGTCTATAGCATCTCCGACCATGCCGCCAACTTCATCGCCTATCTCGGTTTCGCCATGCCGACCTTCTGGTTCGGCATCATTCTGCAAAAATATCTCGCGCTCAAGCTCAAATGGTTTCCGCTTTCGGACATGTGGTCGTTTGGCAAGAAGGGCGACATCGGCGATCTGGTCTGGCATCTCGTGATGCCGGTCACCGTGCTTTCCCTGTCCTTCCTGGCCTCCTACGTCAAGTACGCCAGGGCCAGCATGCTTGAAGTGCTGCATATGGACTACATCCGCACCGCCCGGGCCAAAGGGGTCAAGGAGCGGGTCGTCGTCTTTCGCCATGCGTTGCGCAACGCGCTGATTCCCGTCGTGACGATCATCGGTCTCGATTTTCCGCTGCTTGTGTCCGGCGCCGCGCTGACGGAGAAAGTGTTCAACTGGCCCGGCATGGGACGCTTGTTCGTTGATATGGCTTTGGCGCGGGAATATTCGGTGCTGATGGCCATTGTGCTTGTGACGGCGGTGTTCGTCGTCTTCGGCAACCTGCTTGCCGACATCCTCTATGCCATCGTCGATCCGCGGGTCCAGCTTTCGCGCAAGGGAGGACGAGCCTGATGTCAGCATCCGATTCCGCTCTCCAAGCCGTCAAGAAATCGCCGGGCCCCTGGAAAATCGCCGGCCGCAAATTTGTCCGCAATCCGTACGCCATGGCGGGGGTCTTCGTTCTGCTTTTTTTTGTGTTCGTGGCCATTTTTGCGCCCATTCTGACCCCTTATGATCCGGCCAAGATCGATTTGATGAACGCGAATCTGCCCGCCGGCTCGGAAGGCCATCTGCTGGGCACGGACGAGCTCGGGCGGGACATTCTGACGCGGCTCATCTACAGCACCCGCGTCTCGCTCACCGTCGGCTTTTCCGTCGCCCTTGCGTCCGTGCTCATCGGCACCGTGATCGGCGCGATTTCCGGCTACTTCGGCGGATGGATCGATACGATTCTGATGCGTTTCGTGGATGTCATGTACTCGTTGCCGAGCCTGTTCATCAACATCCTTGTGCTGACCCTCTGGGGCAGCAGTTTCGGGTACATGATCATGGTCTTGTCCTTCACCTCCTGGATGGGCGTCGCGAGGCTCGTCCGCGGCAACTTCCTGCAGCTGAGGGAAATGCAATATGTGGAAGCTGCCAAGGCGATCGGGGTATCCAATGTCAGCATCATTTTCCGGCATTTGCTGCGCAACTCCATCCATCCGATCATCGTCTACGCCACCCTCATGGTCGGTTCGGCGATCCTGAGCGAATCCGCCCTGTCCTACCTCGGACTCGGCATCCAGGCTCCGCAGACGAGCTGGGGACTCATGCTGAGCAACGCCCAGGAATTCATGCTGATCCAGCCGCAGCTGGCGCTGTATCCGGGGCTGTGCATACTCGTTCTGGTGCTGGCTGTCAACTTCATCGGCGACGGTCTGCAAAACGCCCTGAATCCGAAAGAGAAGAAAAAGATTCCGATGAGGAGGTTGCAGCAATGGCGGAACGAGTACTTGAAGTCAGCAAATTGACTGCAGGCTTCCCGACGGATCATGGTTTTCTGAAGGCGGCCGACAACGTCAGCCTCAAGATTGACCGGGGCGAGACCCTGTGCCTGGTCGGCGAGTCCGGCAGCGGCAAGAGCGTCACCTCCCTGGCCATCATGCGGCTGTTGGAATATGAGGGCGGTTTCATTCTTGATGGCCAAATCAAGCTGCATGATGAAGATTTGACCCTCAAGACCCAGGAAGAAATGATCCACATCCGCGGCAAAAAGATCGCGATGATTTTCCAGGACCCGATGTCCGCCCTGAACCCGGTCTTCACCATCGGGGACCAGATTGCCGAAAGCTTGCGGCTTCATCAGGGCATGAGCCCCAAGGAGGCGGAGAAAGAAGCCATCGAATTGCTCCGCCGGGTCGGCATCCCCGCGCCGGAAATTCGCATCCGGCAATATCCCCATGAATTGTCCGGGGGCATGTGCCAACGGGTCGTCATTGCCATCGCGCTGGCGTGCAAGCCCGACCTGCTTATCGCCGATGAGCCGACGACGGCCCTCGATGTGACCGTCCAGGCGCAAATTCTGGACCTTCTGAGGAAGCTTCAGGACGAAATGGGCCTGTCCATCCTGCTGATCACCCACGATCTGGGCGTCGCGGCGGAAATGGCGGACCGGATCGCCGTCATGTATGCGGGAACGATCGTCGAGGAAGGATATGTGAAAGACATTTTTGCGAATCCTTGCCATCCCTATACCCAGGGCCTTCTCCAGTCGATTCCCGGTTTTGAAGGCGAGCGGGGCTCCGAGCTGTACACGATCAAGGGATCGATCCCGCCGCTTACGCAACTTCCATCGGGCTGCCGGTTCCATCCGCGCTGTCCCCATGCCACTCCGAAATGCATGCAGGAACAGCCCGGACATTACGCCGTACCCGGGAAGGATCATTATGCGGCGTGCTGGCTGCATGATCCGGCGGGCGCGGCGAATGAAGAAACTGGGGTGAGCCGGGAATGAGCGCCATGGATGAACTGAAAAACCAGCCGTTGGTGGAAGTCCGGAATTTGAAAAAATATTTCCCGATCAAGAAGGGACTGATCAGCCGCGTCGTCGGCCATGTGCGCGCGGTAGACGATGTGTCCTTCGCCATCCGCAAAGGGGAAACTTTCGGGCTCGTGGGCGAGTCCGGCTGCGGCAAGTCGACCCTCGGCCGCACCATCCTGCGGCTGCACCATCCGACGGGCGGCGACGTCATTTTCGACGGCCGCAGCATGAATGCCATGAAATCGCGCGACCTGCGGGCGCTTCGCCAGGAAATGCAGATCATTTTCCAGGATCCGTTCGGATCCCTCAACCCCCGCTTCCTCATAAAGGACATCATCGGCGAACCCCTCAGGGTGCATACGAAAGCGTCAAGCAAAGAGATCGAGGAGCGGGTGGCGCACCTGATGAGCCTTGTCGGCCTCGATCCCGCCAGACGGAACCAGTACCCGCACGAATTTTCCGGCGGACAGCGGCAGCGCATCGGGATTGCCCGGGCCATTGCCCTCAATCCGAAGTTCATCGTGGCGGACGAAGCCGTCTCGGCTCTGGACGTCTCGGTGCAATCCCAGGTGATCAACCTTCTGATCAAACTGCAGAAGGAACTGGGCCTGACGTTCCTGTTCATCGCCCACGGCTTGAATGTGGTCCGCCACATCTCCGACCGCATCGGCGTCATGTATCTCGGCAAAATGGCGGAAATCGGCCCGTCGGAGGAGCTGTTCCGGCATCCGCTGCATCCGTATACGGCGGCGCTCCTGTCCTCGATTCCGCTTCCGAATCCCGAGATCAAGCGGGAACGCATTGTTCTGCAGGGCGATGTGCCTTCGCCGGCCAATCCGCCGTCCGGATGCCGTTTCCATCCGCGCTGCCCCTTCGCCCAGGAGCGGTGCAAGAGCGAAGTTCCCGCGCTCACCGAAGTCATGCCGAACCGGCAAGTGGCCTGCCACTTTCCGCTGGTCGACAAGGCCATGGGCATCGGCGGGAAATGAACAGCGATCCCAATATGTCAGCAAGGACCGCTTATTCGATCGATCCGCGCATCGATCGGCGGTCCTTGCTTTTGTTTTTGCCGGATGGTCAAATGGAATCGGATCAACGCTGTTGATCTGCTGTGTGGGCACATGGAACAAATGCGCGGGACATTTGCAATCGGAGGAACCGAAACCGCGGACGGGGATGCTGCCGTTGTTCTCACTCATCAATCTTTGGAAAAGCCCGCATTCTCCTTCATCGCCCGGAAACGTTTCAATCGCAATGATATGAAGATAGGGGCGCAGATTTCTTCATGGTCTTCGGCCATCAAAGCCTTGATCGCATAAAGGGTATGGCAACGTGTGCAAATCCTACGGCTCCGGAAAGCACTCCGTGCCGGTCATCGACCGTGTGTCGTTGGAAGTCGCGAAAGGGGAAATTTTCGGAATCATCGGCCGCTCGGGCGCCGGCAAAAGCACGCTGCTTCGCTGCATCAATTTGCTGGCGAGGCCGGACTCGGGCACCGTCACCGTCGCGGGCGTCGACATGACCAGGCTGGGCACGAAACAGCTGCAGGCGCAGCGAAGGAAGATCGGCATGATCTTTCAGCACTTCAATCTGCTCTCGACGGCAACGGCCCGCGAGAACGTGGCTTTCCCGCTGAAACTCCAGAAACTGCCGCGGGAGGACATCCGCCGCAGGGTGGACGAACTGCTCGAAACGGTCGGCATGCACGAACACGCCGACAAATATCCGGCGCAGCTGTCCGGGGGACAGCAGCAGCGCGTCGGCATCGCGCGGGCGCTGGCCAACCATCCCGATGTCCTGCTGTGCGACGAGGCGACGTCGGCCCTCGATCAGGAGACGACCCGTTCCGTGCTGGCGCTGCTCAAGGACATCAACCGCAAGCTTGGCGTCACCATTTTGCTGGTGACCCATGAGATGGATGTCGTCCGCTCGATCTGCGACCGGGTCGCGGTCATGCACCGGGGCCGCATCGTGGAATCGGGCACAACCCCCGAAGTGCTGCTGAAACCGCGCCACCCGGTCACGCGGGAGCTGCTCCGCCAGACGGAGGAAGCGGACGAACGCTCCGGTTTCGGAACGGATGCGGGTGGAACCGTCGTCCGCCTTTTCTACTCCGGCGAAAGCGCCGGCGAGCCGGTGCTGTCCGAAGCGGTGAGCGGCACGTCCGTCCGCTTCGTCATTTTGCACGGCATCGTGTCGCGCATCCGGGACGTTCCGTACGGACGGCTCACCATCCGATTGACCGGCCCGTCCGACGAGGTGCAGGCCGTCATCGAAAAACTCGGACAGCGCGGGTGGGAGGTGGACCGGTCCGATGTGGCGGGATGAAATCCCATGGCCGCTCGTCTGGGAAGCCACGCAAGAGACGCTCATCATGCTCGGCGCCTCGCTGGCGTTCGCCGTGCCGATCGGCCTCGTCGTCGGCGTGCTCATCTTCCTGACGTCCCCGGGAAATTTCTGGCAGAAGACTTGGATATACCGCCTGCTATCGCTCGTGGTCAACGTGCTGCGCTCGGCGCCGTTCGTCATCCTGCTGATCTACGTGATGCCGCTCACCCGCCTCTTGGTCGGCACGTCGATCGGAGTGGAGGGCGCCATCCCGCCGCTGGTCATCGCCGCCGCGCCGTTCTTCGCCAGGATGACCGAGATCTCGCTCAGGGAAGTGGACCGCGGCGTGCTGGAAGCCGCGGAAGCCATGGGCACGCCTCGCCTTGTCATCATTTGGCGCGTGCTGCTGCGGGAGGCGCGCGGTGGGCTCATTGCGGGCGTGACCATGACCGCGATCAATCTCGTTTCCTACACGGCCATGGCCGGCGTCATCGGCGGCGGCGGGCTCGGCGATCTCGCCATCCGCTTCGGATACCAGCGGTTCCGCTCCGACGTCATGTTCGTCACCGTCGCGCTGCTCATCGTGCTGGTCCAGTTGCTGCAAGCGGGAGGAGACCGGCTTGTCCGGCACTTTTCCCGAAAAACACATAACTAAAAACATAGAGATGGGAGTGGAAGTATCATGAAAAGAAGTTTGGGTCTCATTCTGCTTGTCGTTTTTTTGTCGCTTGCGGCCGCCTGCGGCGGAAACGCGAACAACGATGCCGGCGCCGCCAGCAACAGCGTGCCGGTTGCAGGCAACGATTCGCCGGCGTCAGCGGCATCTGACGAATCTTCGGTTCCCGAACCGGTCACGATCAAGGTGGGCGCAACCCCGGAACCGCATGCCCAGATTCTGTTCTTCATCCAGGACAAGTTGGCCGAGGAAGGCGTGCGCCTGGAAGTGATCGAATTCAACGATTACGTGCAGCCGAACGTGCAAGTGTACGAAAAGCAGCTGGACGCCAACTTCTTCCAGCACATCCCGTATCTCGAAAAGTTCAACGAGGAGCGGGGCTACGATCTCGTCAAAGTGACCGGCGTCCATATCGAACCGATGGGCGCCTACTCGAGCAAAATTTCCTCCATTGATGAATTGAAAGACGGCGCGAAGGTTGCCATCCCGAACGACGCAACCAACGGCGGACGGGCGCTGGCGCTTCTGGCGAAAAACGGCCTGATCACGCTGAAGGAAGGCGTCGGCGCATCGGCCACGGTGCTCGACATCACGGAAAATCCAAAAAATCTGGAAATCGTCGAACTGGAGTCGGCCAGCCTGCCTCGCGTGCTGCCCGACGTCGACCTGGCCGTGATCAACACGAACTATGCCCTCGAGGCGGATCTCGTGCCGACGAAGGACGCCCTGTTTATTGAAGAAAGCGACTCGCCATATGTCAACATTCTGGTGGCGCGCCCGGACAACAAGGACGACGAGGCCATCCAGAAACTTGCGGCCGCGCTGAATTCGGAAGACGTAAGAACGTTTATCGAAGAGACGTATCAGGGTGCCGTCGTGCCGGCGTTCTGAACAAGGGAAAAGGCTGTTTCCGCCATCCGCGGATGGCGAAAACAGCCTTTTTGCTTTATAGCTGGCGCCTGCTGAACAGCGGGATGCCGACCGCCAAAGAGACCGGGAAACTCCGCATCCAGCAAATGCAGCTGCACCATGCCGGCGCTTTTCGGACCGAGCACGATGTACTGCCCGATGGCGTACGAGGAAACGAGCTATGCCAGCGCAAAAGCAATTCCAATCCAGGTTTTTCTCATGTCGGACGGTTTTCTCCTTTAGAAATCAACAGGTTCAGATGCAGGTCATAATACTCCATGAAATTGCCGGAGCTGTAAATATGCGCGGTGAGGTACGCGCCGTAAAAAATGGTGAACAAGGCTTTCACCAGATCTTCGGTCGGAAGATGGTGCGGGATGTCCCCGTCTTCCTTCGCTTCCTCGACGAACCGGCGGAACAGTTCTCCCGGATTGGGCGCTTCCGTGTTTTTTCAGCGTTGCGGCTCGGCTGTACGGACGCTTTTCTTACCGCTGAATAACAATGCGGCTGCGACAGCCGCAAACGGCAACCCCGCGATGAGGCCGTTTGGCGCGGGTCCCAGCAATCTGGCGGATGCGGTGTCCGTCAAACATACCGCCAACGGGATCGTCGCGGCCGCGTTGATGGCCCCGTGGCAGATGGACGGCAGCCAGATGCTCCCGCTCCGCTCGTACAGCCAATCGCACAAGATGCCCAAAGAAACCGTGAAGACGCAGAAGAGCAGCATCCCGACGACCGGGAAGCCTGCATAATCGAACCCGTATTCATACCCGATCAGCCAGATGACCGGCCAGTGCCAGGCCCCCCAGATGACGCCTCCCAACATCCAGCCTTTCGTTCGTCCGAATTTTGCTTTCAGCTGCGGATACAGGAACCCCCGCCAGCCGATCTCTTCCCCAAGCCCAAGAACCGTATTGAGGATCGGCGCATACGTGATGCTGGCGATCGCGGAAATGAGAACATACACGGGGTACGTGATGCCCTGCGCCTCCAACTGTTCCAGAACCGCTTTGCCCGCGTTTCCCGTCAGATAGCTGCCGCTCAAATCAAAGTGTCCCGGAAAGAGCAGAAAATACAGCAATGCGCCGATCGCGGTCAGGATGGCCGGCGCAAACCATGCGATCAGCAAGGGTTTGACGTTCTTTTTAACTGGGAGTTTCCAGCCCATGCCGGACCATTTGCCTCCGGCAAGCAGCACGCCGAGCGTCGGTACAAACATCATCCCCGCCATCGTCAGCTGCATGAGCAGGACATTTCCGCTCTTGTAGAGCAGTCCCGCGCCGGCCTGCAGGATGTACGCAAGCGCAAACGTCCATATCAAATACTTCACGACTTGCGATCGGTTGAATTCCATCTTGCGCATGTTCATCCCCCGTCGTCCGAAAGTCATTCATCCCGTCGTCGTTGCATTTCTGCTGCCATCAGTTTTGTCGTTGTGCACCGGCTTTTAGACATCAAAACAACCGCAGGCGTTTGCCGCATTTGCGCGGCGGATCGACGGCCCAGGCCGGCGTGAAGGGGGATCGGCTTACTCCTCCGCGTTTTGATCCACCATGAATCCCCATTGCACGCCGAATTTGTCAATAAATTGAACGGCAAGCGGAGTGTATGGCAAGGCTTCCAGAGGGTCGATCGTCATGCTGTCTTCTTTCATTTTTTCATAGCAGGATAGCAGATCCGTCTTGTTTTTGAACGTCACGACTAGGTGAACGGCGGTATCGGTCGACCGATCTTTCTTCCCAAACCGGTCGTTCGGATAAATCATTTGGCCATGGATGTGCATGACGGCATGGGCGATTCTGTCATCGTTTTGATAATCTTCGGGAGCATAATCGCTGTAACGAATAATCAGGTCCGCTTTGACGCTAAACGCGTTTTCGTAAAATGAAATGGCTTCTTTGCAATTGCCGCTAAAGTGCAGATGCGGGATCAGCATGATCGGCTCTCCTTCCAAATATGCTATTTTGGCCCGTGGCGGTGGTCGTCTTCAGCAGGCGTATTTCATAGCCAATGTGCGGCGGATCGATGGGTCAGGCCGGTGCCAGGGGAGATTGTTTTTTCTTTATATCTCATTTCCAATCAAATGCTTTTTCAGCAATCCGCTTGCACTGCTCGTCGTGTCCTTCAGGCAATGGATGTCGCCAAAAACGAAAAAGTGATCCTTGGCGCGGGAAACCGCAACATTCATCAGGCTCTTGTTCAGGTCAATGAAATAGCATCCGTCCTGCTTTCCATAAACGGTGGACAGAATGATGATTCGCCTTTCGGCACCTTGAAAGGTATGCACCGTGCCGACGCTTGTTTTGGATTGATCGTTCGGCAAATGCTCTTTCAATTTCTCTCTGATGCAGGCGACCTGAGCTTTGAAGGGGGTAATCACACCGACCAAATTTTCTTTAGCCTCTTTGGGGTAAGCATCCACGATAAGCTTGACATGACTTTTCAGCCATGCCGCAATTTGCTCCGCTTCCCGGGGATTGATTCGGCTGTTGCCTTTCCTCGTGGAATGTTCCGTGTCAATTTGCCTGTAACCCATTTGAGGCCAATGCTTGATGGGCAGATTGCTGTCTTCACTGCCCTTGCCTCTGAGGGGAAGGAGATTTCCTCTATATACCAGTTCGTTGCAGTACTGGATAATTTCATCGTAGCAACGGCGATGTTCGCGGAGGAGCATACCTTTCTCGCCGAATTTTTCATATTTGCAGCATTTGGCGGCCACTTTCATGACGCTGGAACTGGAACAGTTCAGTCCGGTCCGTTCCAGCCTTTCAAATTCGTCCGGCCTCTGTATGGCCCCGCAGGATTGCGCCAACGCCCGGTTCACGCCCCATACGGGTTCGATTTGATAAATATCGCCGACGACGACAGACTTCCGGGCAAGGGAAAATGCCCCGGCTGCGATTTCCGGTGACACTTGGCCGGCCTCGTCCACGATGAGCAAATCAATGAAATTGTAAAGGTAGTATTTTCTTTGATCGCCATATACCAGCTTTGAAATCAATGCCCATGTTGGATTGGGCCGCCACTTTTTTTGCACCTCAAGTTGTTAAAGTTCCGAGAATATTCGTCATGGATTTGCAAAATTCCTCCAGACCTAAACCAAATGATCTAGATGCATACAAAAACTGGAATAGAAGAATACTACCATTGGACGTACTGAAATAGCCGGAAACGTGCGTCTTCGAACAGCCGGGTGTTCGGACACACGTTTCCGGATGGCCGGGAGGAATGCGCATGTTCAAACGCGTCAACCGATTGCCGATTGAGTTGCCGCGGCCGAAGCATCCGGACCCGAACGCGGCCGCCGCCGTGCAGGAGCTTCTCGGCGGACGCTTCGGCGAAATGTCCACGCTGAACAACTACCTGTTCCAGTCGTTTGCGTTCCGCAACAAGGAGAAGCTGAAGCCGTTTTACCATCTGGTGGCCAGCATCACGGCGGAAGAAGTGGGGCACGTGGAACTGGTGGCCAACACCATCAACCTGATGATCACCGGTGCGACCCAGCCGGGCGATCCCGACACGACCCCGCTCAAAAACGGCACGGACAAGCGGAACACGTACCACTTCATCGACACCGCCCAGACGGCGAAACCGTGGGATTCGATGGGGAAGGCGTGGACGGGGGATTACGTGTTCAGCAGCGGGAACCTTTTGCTCGATTTGCTGCACAACGTGTTTCTCGAGATCGGCGCCCGGACCCACAAAATGCGCGTTTACGAAATGACGGACAACCCGGTGGCGCGGGAGATGGTCGGCTACCTGCTGGTGCGCGGCGGGGTGCACATTGTCGCGTACGCGCGGGCCATCGAGGTGATCACCGGCGTGGACGTGACCAAACTGCTGCCGATCCCGAAACTGAACAATGCCCGGTTCGACACGGCGAAGAAATACGAGGAGCAGGGCCTGCACCGCAAGCTGTACACGTGGAGCGACACCTGTTTCAAGGAAATCGGCCAGATCTGGAAAGGGACCCATCCGGAGGACGGCTCGCAGCTGGAGGTGATTGAAGGGATGCCGGAAGGGTTCCCGGTGCCGGATTTCCCGGAAGTGCCGGAGGAATTTGCGCCGGGCATTTCGGCGGAGGACTTCGCGAAAATTTTCGAGCGGCTGAAACAGGCGGGGAACATCAGCGGGGAACCCTATACGGTCATCCGTTAAGCGGAGCGCCAAACGCCAAAATCAACAGCAAAGCCGTCGGCTGGTCGCAGCCGGCGGCTTTTTGCATGGCTTGCGGGCATCCCCGCGGGCAAATTTGCCCGTTTGGCACGAGGTGGACAAAAGAATTTATGTATTGAAAGCTGACATAAAAATTGAAACGGGATTTTCGTTCCGATATCGTAAAGCGCATAGGGGCGCCTTTTGCCAGAGAAGAAGGAGGGGTGGACATGGAGAAACCGTACATCGGCGTCATGCCACTGTATGATGATGAGAAGGGAAATTACTGGATCGTGCCGGGATACATGAAGGCGGTGGAGGAAGCGGGGGGCATTCCCGTCATGCTGCCGCTGACCGCCGATCCGGCCATCCTCCGATCGATGGCCGACACGTTCGACGGGTTCCTGTTTCCCGGCGGCCATGACGTGAATCCCGCGCGCTACGGAGAGGCGATCAGCCCGCTTTGCGGCCGCGTCAACGACGAGCGGGATGAAATGGAAATTTCGCTGTTTCACCGGGTCATCGAACGGGACAAACCGATCCTCGGCATTTGCCGCGGCATCCAGCTGATCAACGTGGCGTTGGGCGGCTCCCTGTATCAGGATCTTCCGGCGCAGTTTCCGTCTTCCGTGAAAGTCGTCCACAAGCAGGCGCCGCCGTACGACCGGGGCGCCCATCCGGTTGCCATCGACAAGGAAAGTCCTCTGTACCGGCTGTTCGGCACCGAATCGGTGATGGTCAACAGCAAGCATCATCAGGGCATCAAAAGGCTCGCGGACCGGCTTTTGCCCATTGCCCGGGCGGAGGACGGCCTGGTGGAGGCGGTTTGCATGCCGGACAAAACGTTCGTCATCGCCGTGCAATGGCATCCGGAATTGAGCTACGGAGCCGATCCGCTCCAGTTCCGGTTGTTCGTCGAGTTTGTGAATCAATGCAGGAAATAGACCGGCCGGCGGTTGGCCGGCCGCGGGGGACGGGGCGGTCAGGCGCCGTTTGGCTGAGGCCCGCCTGCGCCCATGGCGCCGGCCCCCAGGGATTTGATCATGATCAGGCAGGGATTTTCAGGACTCCACATTTCGGTCAGCGTGACCAATTCCTCGAAGCCGGCGCTTTTGTAGAATTTCCTCGTTCTTTCGTAGGGCTCATAGTCCGCGGTCTCGCTCAGCGTTTTGACGATCAAGTACCGGCAGCCTTGCCGTTTCAAGGCATCTTCCGCTTTGGCCACCAGCGCCCGTCCCGCGCCTTGCCGGTGATGCTCGGGCAAGACCCCCATGACATGGATTTCGCCGGTATGGCCGTAATGGACTGTGATGCAAATGAAACCGATGCACGTCCAAGCCCCCCAGAAAGGCAGGGAAGCGGCATCCCGCACGTACGCCTGCAGCGCTTTTTCGATGCCGAACCATTCCGGCAGGCGCCGCAAAATGTCCTCGGCAATCCGCGATTTTTGATGTGGATCGCGCACTTCGGCAATGCGGATGTTCATGTTCGCTCTCCTTCAAAAAAATGATCGGGGCCGAATGAAGCAAATATCCAAAATTACAATATCAAAAATCCAACGCATGGGGGAGCCTGACTTTCCGTGAGAACGCCTCTTCCGAAGGCAGGCGCTGATTCCTTTTTTGACGACCTTGTCCCGACTCGTTTCCAGTCTGCTCTCTCCGGTCATCATTGACCGGTTTTCCATGAAACGCCTGCTCGTCATCTCGCAACTGTTCAAGACCGGTTGCCTGTGCGGGCTATGCGGATGGATGGTGGCGGACCCGGAGTTGCCGCTCGCCGTCGTCTATTTTTTTGTATGCCTGATCTCTTTCGCGGATGGAATCCAGCTTCCGGACGGCAGCGCATAACGGCGTATGGGTGTCGGCCATCCTGTTTGTCTATGTCGAGCAGAATCTCCACGCAACGGAAGAATGGTGGGGATACATCAACGGCAGTTTCAGCGCGGGCATGATCGTCGGCGGACTTTTGGCCTATCGATTCTCGGAGCGGATTGGCGCCAGGCTGCCGGGCACCATTTTCCTGGGCACGCTGCTTTGCGGCGTTTTGACGCTGGTCTTCGGATTTGTGCAGGCGCCGCTCCTGGCTCTTGTCATCGCCCTCATCCGGGGCATTCCGGAACAATTGCGGGATGTCGCGGAGACGCTGGTCTTCCAGAAAAGCGCGTCCGACAAACTTCTGGCCAAAATCTACGCCGCGCACGGCGTGCTGTTTTACATCGTGTACGGCGTCAGCGTGCTGCTCCTGGGATGGATCACCGATGCCTTCGGCCTGACATCCACGTTCCTTTTCGCTTCGGCATGCCTGGGCATCGCGGCGGTGCTGGCTTTTGCGAGCAGAAAGCAGATCAAGGATTTGGGGGATCCGGGGTCTTGACATTGGGCTGCCACCTTTTCGGTTGGCGCCCTTTTTCCGTCCGGAAACGATCAAAGATGTTTCCTGGCCGGACTGGAAATACTTGAAAAAAGATAACCAATCAGTTATATTTAATGCATAACTACTTGGTTATATAATAGAACATCCTGCCCATGATAGGAGGAAACTTCATTGAACGTCAAGCAATCCATCATTGTTCGGCGCCCGGCAGAGACCACATTTAAGGCTTTTACAGAAGACTTGGGCCGCTGGTGGCCCCTTAAGCAGTTTTCGTATGGCGGCAAGCGGGCTAAGGAGATTCATCTGGAGGGCAAGGTTGGCGGACGGTTCTATGAACGATTCACAGATGGAGATGAATTTACCATCGGAACGATGTCTCTCTTTGACCCCCCCAACCAAATCATCTTTACCTGGCAGGATCCGGATTGGAACGCTCCCACCACTGTCAACGTAAAGTTCACCCCTGTTCCGGAGGGGACGTTGGTGGAATTGGAGCACACCGGATGGGAAACAGCCGGTGTCCCGGACGATGACGCCGCCAAGTATCGAAAAGGCTGGGGAATCATCCTGCAAATCTTCAATGAGACTCAACAAGGCTGACTTTATGACGAGAAGTCTCGACTTGGCCTTTGCGGCACTGGCAGATCCAACCCGCAGGGAACTACTGAAACGCCTTGGCCATCGACCCCAGCCGGTGGTCGATCTCTGCAAGGGGTTTCCCATAAGTCAACCGGCGATTTCAAAGCACCTCCGCGTACTCAGGGAGGCCGGACTGGTCGATCTCAAGAAGCGAGGGCGGGAGCACGTATATCACCTCTCTTCAAGTGGTTTTGCTGATATGCATGCTTATTTGAAATCCGTCAGTGCCATGTGGGCGGATACCTTGCAGGCCTTCGCAGATTATGTTGAAGATCGGGAATGATACCAACCACCGAGTTTGAAAAGCAAATAGACCAGGAAGATCGGCGAACCGCCGTCCGCCCGATCTCCCTGGTCTTTTCATTCCATTTGCCTTATTCGGCGTTAAAGTCTGGTTGCCGGAGATTTAAGGTTTTCTCCCCATGTACAGCTGATAGAGATTTTCGGACGGGTTTTTCTTTGGACGCATAGTAGCGGTAATAGGTTGCTTCATACACCTTCTGAATGTCCTCATACACCGCATTCCCTTCGGCCGGAACCGCATTGCAGCGGAACAGGGCGAACACCCCGCCATTCTTCAGCAGCCGGAAAACTTTGGGGCACCCCACTTCCGCATCCACCCAATGGAAAGAGGTAGCGGCGTAGATCAGATCGAATTGGTCATCATCCAACGAAACCTCTTCGAAGGAGGAGGGAATGACACGAAAATTCTTGTTTGCATTGAACTTCTCCGATAGAAACGCAGCCAAATTCTTGCCCAATTCCACGGCCGTCACATCGTAGCCCGCGTCGAGGAAGGGGGCGGTTGCTTTCCCGGTTCCCGCGCCGATCTCCAGCGCTTTGCTGCCTTTTCCCGTCCCGCAATAGCGAAGGATATCCGCATACAGTTCGTACGGGTATCCCCACCTGACCTTGTCATACCGTTCGACCATTCCATCGAAGAGGATCCTGTTGTGGCGTTCCCATCCCGTACCATTTTGTGTGCCCATGATTGGCCTCCTTTTTTGGTTTCAACTGGCGCTCGGCCTCCGCTTTTCCCTGCAAACCCAATTTGGAGTGCTACGCTAAAAATGCAGTCGAAAAACCCCCTCATCTGAAATAAAATGGAACCTGACGAGGGGTAGAGAGGCAATGAGACAATACGACAAGGCATTTAAAGAAGAAGCTGTCAGATTAAGCGACGAGATTGGAACCAAGAAAGCCGCTGAGCAGTTAGGCATCCCCTACTTCACTCTGCAGGGGTGGAGAAAACAAAAAGCTCAGCACGGGGACAAAGCCTTTATCGGCAGCGGCCGCTCCTATGCTTCAACCGAAAAAACGCCGCGTGAAATCGAACTGGAAAAAGAAATCCAAGAGCTGCGGCGTGCCAATGAAATCCTCAAGGATGCGCTCGCTTTTTTCGCAAAAGACCGGAAGCGTTGAGGACTCGCCATATTTATGCTTATATCCGTCAACGGCGGAAGCGCTGGACCGTCAAGGAAATGTGCAAAGCACTGGCTGTCAGTGAATCCGGCTTTTACCGCAGTCTAAAGCCCTCATCGAAAAAGCAGAGTCAGCAATCGCTTCTGGTCGCCATCCAAGACGTTCTGAATGAGCATGAGGATAATCAAAATTATGGCGTTATGCGCGTACTGCTAGCCCTGGAACAAAAGGGGATCAAGGCCAGTTACAGCAAGGTTTATCGCGTCATGAAGAAGCATGGACTGCTGAAAAAAGCCAAACGTCATCCGAACGGGATTACACGCGAGGACGCCTTGGCACAAAAGAGTGAAAACCTCCTCCAGGGAGACTTCATCGCGTCAGCATCGAATCAGAAGTGGCTTTCGGATATCACCGAGATCCCTTGTTCAGACGGCAAGCTGTATCTGTGTGCGGTACTGGATTGTTTCAATGGCGAGATCGTAGGCTTGGCCATGGACGACAACATGCGCAAGGAACTGTGCATTCAGGCCTTTGAGAATGCCTGCAGAGCCAGAAATGCCCGGGGCATGATCTTTCACAGTGACCGAGGCAGCCAATACACCAGCCAGGCATTCCGGGAATGTCTGGCCAGACGTGGCGCCATACAGAGTATGAGCGGCACCGGGCGTTGCTACGACAATGCGAGGATGGAAAGCTTTTTCGCCACGCTGAAGAAGGAGAAGCTGTACAAGATCAAAACCGAGCGCTATCCCATGGCGTATGTGAAAACGGTCATCTTCAGATACATCATGGTTTACTACAACCGGCAGAGAATCTACACCTCTAATCCGGGGGGCTGGCCCCCAGCAATATACCGGGAAAAGGTGCTTTCTCAAGCAGCATAGCTATGGGCTTCTGCATGAGGGTGTTTTCTAACTGCACTTTTTTTGACAACTCCACACAACAAGGAAGCGTTCGTCGACCAGGAGAAGGTGACCCTTGATGCCCCGGCCACGGTGGTCAACGGCCGTCTGTTCGTGCCGGCCAAATTTCTCGGCGACGCCATCGGATTTCCGGTGACTTTCGATCCGCTGACAAACTCGGTCACGATGGTCACCGCGACCGATACCTTTGTGATTGATCTGGCTGCGAAAAAAGTCATGGCCGTTCAGCCGGATGCGGAAGGCGATGGCGCAGCGTCCGATGCCGAAGCGGTCGATGCGGAGCCGGTCGAGGACGAACCGCTCGATGCCGCGTCAATTGAAGACGAACCGGCCGATGGTGAGACGGGCAAAGCTGAACCGGCCGAAGCCGAGCCGGATGCGGAACCGGCGGCCGAAAATGCACCCGAAGGTAGTCAGGGAAGCGAGGCATCGGCAAGGGATGATCATGCGCCGGACGAGGCCGGGGCTACGCCGCCCGCATCGCCTCAAGCGAAACCGGGCGATCAGGCGCAGGACCATAATGAAACGGAGGCCGGCAAAGAAACGGAAGCAAGCGAAGAAGCGGAGGCAAACGAAGCTGAAACCGGCGAGGAAACGAGAATCATTACCGAACTTCCCTTCGAAGAGTTGTGCACGATCGTGGACAACCGGTTGCTGGTCAAGCTGACCTGGATTGCGGACGCCATGAAGGTGCGCTATGCGTACAACGAGGAACTGCGCCGGGTGGAACTCTTGGTCGTCAGGACGCAGGCGGGCGCTGTCGTTTCGCCTGACGGCAATTCGAAACCGGTCGCCAGATTTGCCCTCGACAAGGAAGTTTACCGGATCGGCGAACCGGTGAGGTATATCGACCTGAGCTACGATCCGGATGCCGAAGGAATCGCCAAGCATCAATGGACGGGGCGGCAGGACGCCTTTTTCGAACCCGGCCGCTATCCCGTGACGTTGCAGGTGACCGACGCCAGCGGCAACGTCAGCGAGACGTACCGGCGCTACATCGTCGTTTCCGATGAGGTGTTCCTGGACCGGCTTCATTACGATCTCTACTATAAACCGGAAGGGAATTTTATCAAACTGGATGGGCAGGAAGTCAAAAGCCGGTTTGTAAGCTTGCCCCAGGTGGGCAAAAACGCTTTTTCGCCTTCCGAAGAAAAAAGGGTGCTGCTCGTCAGCGACAGTCCGGAAACGTTCCAGAGCTACGGGATCTTGTATCAGGACGAAGTGAACGGCAAGGCGCGGCTTTATGCCAATCACGTCAACGGCATGTCCGCTGACGCCAGGTTTTTCATCCTGGCGACCAATCTGTCCGAAGAACCGGTAACGCTGACGACGACGAACAAGGGCGAGGTGTTTCCGTCGCTGTACGCCAATGTGTTCGGACATAACGCCTCGACGGATTTTCTCCTGCGCGATCCCATGGTGGCGAAAATGACTATCCCTCCCGGGGAATCGTATATTTATGTCCGAATGCCGGATCTCAAGCCCGGCCATGGCATCAACGCCATCTATGACGTGGAGACGACCGGAAACGTGCTGTTTACGTTCCTCGCAACGGATGCCGGGACGGTGCCGGACTCCCCGCTCGGCTATGTGCAGCTTCCGTACGAAGGACATGTGCGGGGCACGTTCCCGGTTTCGGATATCGGCTGGAGACTGGATCTTGAGAATGTGAAGGAGCCCGCCCGGCTCATTATCGGCAATGGCGTGGATGATCCGTTCGTGGAGGGGTTTGATCCAATGCGGGGCGAGGCCGTGATGAACCGGGGCAATTACGGCGTTACGTATACCATCCGCGCCGAACGGCCGCCAAAAATGGCGATCCTGCTGCTGGCCCGGGGCGGCATCTTCAAGGGGCCGTTCAAGATTAACGGGGAGATGGTGCTGGCGCCGAAATCCGGCGTCATGACCGCCTTCGACGGTGTCCAGCTGCTGAAGCGGACGACGGGACGGGAGAAGGAGCTTGTGATTGAATTTACGCCGCCGGCCGCTTCGGCCTTCCCGGTGGATCTCATTTTCTGGCCCTTGGAAGATCTGGAGTGATCTTTCGGGAAAAGGTCATTGCTGCTAAGCGTTCATTCCACGATTTCGATTTTTACGGCGATCGTCTGGCCGGGATAGGATTGCAGCATCAAACCGGTGGACCAGGCCCGGACTTGCTGACCGACGGACAGATCCGCAAAGGTCGCCGGTTCGTTCCCGCCGGCGATGATGATCACGCCGTCCGGGGCCAGGGTGGCGAAGGTGGCGACGGGATCGTCGGTGTTGCCGTTCTTGCGGGATTCGTCGATGATCAGCACCTGCCGTTTCGCTGCGTCGATTGCCGCGATTTTTCCGGTAAGGCCCGCTTCAGACCGGCAGCAATCCCGTATGCCAATCTCCAGCGGAAAATTGAAGCCGACATGCTCGTACAGTGAAGCGCGGATCGCCTCCAGCTCCGCTTCGCCGCTTTCTCGTTCCACATCGCCGTAACTGCGCAGGTTGAGGATGACATGACCGTCTTGGACGCCGGCCAATAAAATTTGAACGCCGTGCTTCTCCAGAAGCTCCTCTGAAAGAGCCATCACCTGATCTTTGACGGCGACCAGCGGGTCCTGTGCCAAGGATTCATCCGGCGCCGGGCTGCGTACGGCGGGCGGGTCCGCAGCCGCGGTGTCATGGGCCGCAACCGCTGATCCGTAAAGTGCGGCAGCGCCGGCCCCGTCCGGATCGGAGGCGTTTTCTGCCGCCGCACACGCGATGAGCGGCAACAAGGCGACCAGTGCGGCGATGGTTTTGATGGTGTTGCCCATGGTCCCTGACCTCCGATTTTATTGTTCCAAGTCTCATTTGATCACGTTCAATCGCCAATCCTGATCGGCGCTCTCCAGCAGTTCGACCTTGTCGCGGGTGACCCGGTAACGCCAGGTACTGATGATTTTCTCGCCGCCGATTTCCGCGTTCCACTCTTTGATCAGGGTGACGATGTAGGCTTCGGCTTCCGCTCCCTCATCCGCCTCTGGCTTTGCTGTTGCCGGAGCCATCCTTTTTGGTTCCGCCTCCGCCTCCACTTCCGTTTTCGTTTCCGTTTTCGTTCCTGCCGCCATTGCCGGCTCCTCTCCCGATATCGCTTTCGCATTTGCGGAAACTTCCGGTTCCACTTCCGTGCGGGTTACGCCTTCGACGGTCAAACCGGGGGCCGGACCGCCAACCGACAAGGTTACGGTTCCGGTTTTGCCCGGTTTCGGAAATTCGGGTCGAAGCTGAAGCACCCGGTCAACAGCGTGGGACGCATTGAAGTAGACCGTCGTCCCGGCCAGACGGTTGACGACCCGTTCCAGGGCCTCGCCGAACCGCGTCGTTTCGTCCAGGGCTGCAGCCGCCCAGTAGAACATCATGATCTCTTCATAAGCGTAGATGCGAGGAAACAGCATATTTAGAGCAGCGGTCTGACGATAGAAATCTTCCAGACCCGCGATGCGGTGTTCTTCCGATTTGAACACATAGATGGAAAGCTGCTCCCGGAGCGACTCATCCAATTCGTCGGACGGCTCGAAAAGGGTGTAGCGGACGGGCTTGACCCCTTCAAGAATCCACTCTTTCTCCCGCTCTATCGGCTCCAGTCGCAGATTTTCTTCCTCAAATGCCCGCACGGCTTCCGCCACGCGCTTGGGATCCACGATTTTTCCCTTTGCCCATCCGAAACAACCCGACAGCAAAACCGTCAGGAAGGCCAGACTGAGCAAAAGCATTCCACATCTTCTCATTGACGGACCTCCGCAAAATCTCCTCACTTGCTTTGTTTTCTATCCTTACTTTGACTGAAAATCGACACGAAAGGTTGCGGTATTTTCGGACGAGGAGAGCAAAAGTCTGCCGATTGTCGCAAAGGTGTCACAAAGCGGACAAGGGGATGGGGCTTGCCAATTGGGCCGGGGATGAGATGAAAAAAGGCAGCCGTTTGTCCAGTTACCCGGGAGTCGGGAGGAAGAAGGCAACAGAACATCCGGTTGGCCTGGGAAGGCCGAACATCCGGTTTGAAGAGGAAGGGCCTGATCCTGGAATTAAGAGGAAGGACCTCGTCCTGGAGTTAACAGATGCAAATTTTTACGTTGATTTGACGTTGGTTTGATGTGGATTTAATGCTGGTTCACTACAGTGACCGTGAAACAAACCCAACAAATCCAAAGGAAACGGGAGGATCTCGCTTCATGAAACGAGTGGGGAGAATTTATCGGGAGTTGCTTGTGATATTGGCGATCGTTGTTGGCATCTCGGGACTGACCGCATGCTCGGCGGACAACGCGGGCAAATCCGCTGCGCAAAGCGTGGATGCGAATGCGTTGACGCTGGAGGAAATCATTGAACGCGCCAAGGAAGAGGGCGAAGTAAACAGTGTCGGCATGCCGGACACATGGGCGAACTGGGTGGAGACATGGGCGGATCTCAAGGAGCTCTACGGTTTGGAGCATACGGATACGGATATGTCCTCCGCCGAAGAGATTGCGAAATTCGAAGCGGAAAAGGACAATGCGACGGCGGACATCGGCGATGTCGGCATTTCCTTCGGACCGATCGCCGAAGAGAAAGGTGTGACGCTGCCGTACAAAACGTCGTATTGGGACGAGATTCCCGACTGGGCGAAGGATGACGACGGGGATTGGATCGTCGGCTACCAAGGGACGATTGCGGTGTTGACGAACAAAGAGCTTGTCGCCAATCCGCCGAAAACGTGGAACGATCTGAAAAACGGCGATTACAAGATCGCCATCGGCGATGTGCAGCGCGCGACGCAGGCCCAGATGTCCATTCTCGCTGCGGCGATTGCGCACGGCGGGGATGAGCACAACATCCGCCCGGGCATTGAATTTTTCGCGGAAATTGCCAAACAAGGCCGTCTTTCGCTGAATGATCCTTCGGTGCAAATGCTGGAAAGCGGGGAGGTTGAAGTTGCGCTGCTGTGGGACTTCAACGCGCTGGGCTATGCGGATCAAATCCACCGGGAGCAGTTTGAAATCGGCATCCTCGAAGAGGGTTCCGTCGTCAGCGGATATGCCACGATCATCAACAAATACGCCAAGCATCCCCATGCGGCGATGCTGACCAGAGAATTCATTTTGAGCGATAAGGGGCAAATCAATCTGGCCAAAGGCTATGCGCGTCCGATTCGCGACAGCGTCAAGCTGCCGGATGAGGTGGCGGCCAAGATGATTCCGCCCGAGCAGTACAAGAATGCCAAGCCGGTGGGCGATAACAAGGCGTGGGAAGAGACCGCGAAACAATTGCCGCAGCTGTGGCAGGAGGAAGTTCTTGTGCATGTCCGATAAAGTGATTGCCGTCGTTGTCGATGGCCTCCGTTACGACAAGGCGCGGGAATGCTTCGGCTATCTCGAGCATCTGGTGGAAGTCCGCCGGGCGGCCGTTTATAAGGTCCGCTCGGAACTCCCGACGTTGTCCAGACCGCTGTATGAAGTGCTGCTCACGGGAACACCGCCTTCTGTCAACGGCGTGACGACCAATTTTCCTGTCGGCCTTTCCAGACAGCGCAGCGTGTTTCATCTGGCCAGGGAGCACGGCTTGCGCACTGCGGCGGCAGCCTACTGCTGGGTGAGCGAACTGTACAACCGGTTTCCCTTCGACGCGGCCAGAGACCGCGAACAGGAGGATGAAGACCTGCCGATTTGTTACGGGCGGTTTTATTGGGATGATGGTTATCCCGACTCCCATTTGTTTGCGGACGGGGAGGCGCTGCGCCGGAAGTATGATCCGGACTTCCTGTATCTCCATCCGATGGGGGTGGATGACCAAGGGGAACGTTTCGGAGCCGAATCCAAGGAATACCGCCATCAGGTGTTGACGGTCGGCGGGCTGCTCGCCCGGATGCTGCCGGAATGGATCGAAGGGAAGTATCAGGTTCTCATCACGGCCGATCACGGCATGAGCGGAGGGGGCGGCCATGGCGGCGCCACGGCAGCGGAGCGGGAAGTGCCGTTGTATGTGATCAGCCCGCGCATCGAACCGGGCGAGTATGAAGACGTTGTGCCGCAACTGGCGATTGCGCCGCTGATCTGCCGACTCCTCGGCCTTCCCGTGCCGGAATCCATGATCCCTTTCCGCATGGCGGGGTGGAAGCATCCGGAGCGGGAGACGGTTCGCCAGGAAGGATAACGTTGTGATCCTTGGAGGGAGCGATAGACGTTTGAAAAAATCCAATCATCGCCGACAATATCCGCTTCTCCTTATGCTACCGTTCGTGTTGCTGGTGGCGGGCTTCGAGCTCGGACCGCTTTTGGCCATGATCAAGGGCAGCTTTCTGTCCGATGACGGAGGCCGGGTGACACTGGAGCAGTACGTGACGGTTTTTCAAAGCAAATATTATGTGCAAGGCATTCGAAACAGCGTCATGATTTCACTGTTTTCCGCCGGAATTTCGATTGTTGTGGCCTTGTTTGCGGCCTATTCCATCACGAGGTACTCCGGCAAGACGCGGGATCGGCTGCTCATGATCGCCAACATGACCTCCAACTTTGAGGGGATTCCGCTGTCGTTCTCCTATATTATCCTGCTCGGCAACAACGGACTGTTTACGATGCTTTTCGCGAGATGGGGATGGGACGTGCTGGCCGGGTTCAATCTGTATTCCTGGACGGGACTCGTGCTCGTGTACGTGTACTTTCAGATTCCCCTTGCCATGCTGCTGGTTTATCCCGCGTTTTACGGCATTCAAAAGGAGTGGCGGGAGGCGGCATCCCTCTTGGGGGCCACTTCCTTTCACTTTTGGCGCCATATCGGCGTACCGGTGCTTCTGCCAAGCGCGGCGGGAACCTTCAGCATTCTTTTCGCCAATGCGATGGGCGCATACGCGACGGCCTATGCGCTGGTCGGGAGCAATTACAATCTCATCTCGCTGCAAATCGCTTCCCTTGTGGCGAGCGATGTGGCGCTCAGGCCGAATCTGGGCAGCGCGCTCGGCGTGCTTCTGGCCTCGATCATGATAGCGACAATGCTGCTGAATGAACGCTTGCTTCGCCAGTGGAGGAGGGATTTGCGATGAAACGGCGCATGGGCATGCATCATTTCATTACGGGCATCATGCTGGTTTACCTCCTTCTTCCGCTTCTGGCCACCTTGCTGTTTGCCCTGGCCTCCAAGTGGAGTGTGACCTTGCTGCCGGAATCGTTCACGCTGCGCTGGTTCGCCGAATTGTTTCAGGACAAGCGATTCTTTCTGGCAATGGGGCGCACGGTCCTGATTATCGTTTTATCCGTGGCCCTTGGGATCGCGGTGATGGTTCCGACCGTCTTTATCGTATCCGTATATTTTCCGCGCAGCGAGCGGTTTTTGCAGGCCGTTGCCATGCTTCCCTTCGGCATTCCGCCCGTCGTCGCCGCGGTGGGGCTGTTGCGGATGTATGCCGGCGGTCCGCTTCCGCTGGCGGGTACGCCGTGGATTTTGATCTTCACCTATTTTGTGGCCACGTTGCCATTCATGTACCAGGGCATTCGCAACAGTCTGCGCACGGTGAATGCCATTGAGCTTGTTCATGCCGCCGAACTGCTCGGCGCGAACAAATGGACGGCGTTTCGCAAAGTGGTGCTGCCGGGGATTGCGCCGGGCATTCTCGTGGCGGTGCTGCTTTCCGTCGCAATGCTGTTCGGCGAATTTGCGCTGGCCAACCTGCTTGTCGGCGGACGCTTCGAGACGCTGCAAATTTATTTGTACCAAAAAATCAACAAGAGCGGGCATCTGGGCAGCGCGATTGTCGTGACGTACTACCTGCTGATCGTGCTGATCATCTGGGCCTTGCTCAAAACCGGAAAGTCGGGCCATCTCTCGCGACGTTAGGGGAGGAAAACGCGCATGAACTTTGTGGCTGTGGAGCAAATCCAAAAATCGTTTGGTCAGCAAACCGTGCTGGACCGCGTGTCCTTGCAACTGAAAAAGGGCGAATTCGCCACGTTGCTGGGACAGAGCGGCTGCGGCAAAAGCACGTTGCTGCGCGCCATCGCGGGCCTTGTCGATGTGGACGGGGGACGGATTTTCATCGACGGCCGGGAAATCACCCATGAAGAGCCGCGCAAACGCAAAGTCGGCATGGTGTTTCAATCCTACGCCCTGTTTCCGAATATGACCGTGGAGGAGAATATCGCCTTCGGCCTGAAGATGAAGAAAGATCGGGATGCAGAGAGCAAAGTGCGGCGCATGATTGAGCTTGTTCATTTGAACGGCAAGGAGAAGGCTTATCCGCATCAGCTGTCGGGAGGACAGCAGCAACGGGTCGCGCTGGCCCGATCGCTGGTTGTCGAGCCGAAGGTGCTGCTGCTGGATGAGCCGCTGGGCGCACTGGATGCGAAAATCCGTCACAATTTGCAGAATGAACTGAAACGGATCCAGCGGGAGCTGATGATGACCACGGTCTTTGTCACCCACGATCGGGAGGAGGCCATGCGCCTGTCCGATACGGTGCACATCATGCATGAAGGCCGCATCGTGCAGTCCGGCGCGCCGCAGGATGTGTACGCTTCGCCCCGGAATGCGTTCGTCGCCGAGTTCATCGGCAACTATAACGTCATGAGTGCGGAACAATTCGCCCGCATGGCGGGCGGGGAGGTTCCGTCCGCAAGTCAGGTGGCGATTCGTCCGGAAGTCATTTGCATGGAACCTTCGGAAGCGGAGCCGCAGCCCCCGGGGGATGCCTGGTCGTTCCGGGGAAAAGTTTGCGATATCACGATGATGGGCAATGTGCTTCGTTATGAAGTCACAACGGATGGTCCGAACTTGCTGGTGGACCAGCTTCATCGAAACCAGGCGATGCTGCCACCCGGCACGCCGGTTCGATTGTCGGTCGCCCGGTCCGAACTTATTCTATATCCATAGACCGGAGGGGTTCAGTTGTCGATTTTGTCGGAAGAGCGCAAAAAAAATACTGGATGATCTGAACCGCCGGGGCAAGGTGAAGGTCGTCGATCTGGCGGAGTATTTCCAGGTGTCGAGTGAAACGATCCGCCGAGATCTGGACGTTCTGGAGAGCTGCGGACTGCTGAAACGCGTCTACGGCGGTGCGGTCAAGCGCGTGTTTGCCTCAGCTGCCGAACCGTCTTTCCAGCAGCGGACGAATGTCCGTTTGCGGGAAAAACGGGCAATTGCCGCCAAAGCGGCCGAATTTGTGCAAGACGGAGAGGCGATCGCGAATGATGTCGGAACAACGATGCTGGAATTGGCCTTGCAGTTGAAGGGCAAGAAGGACCTCACTATTGTGACCAATGCCGTTCCGGTGGCCACGGCGCTGACGGAGCTGCTTTGCAGCGGCGAATTGACGGGCAGGGTCTTCCTGCTTGGCGGGAATCTCAATCCGAGACAACAGTCGATGAGCGGACGGTTCACGGAAAGCATGCTCTGCCAGTTCCATATCAGCAAAGCTTTTATTTCGGCGGGCGGCATCTCCCTGGATTTCGGCGTCAGCGACTACGATCCGGATGAATCCTTCATCTCCCGCGCCATGATCGACGTAGCCGATGAGGTCATTGTGCTCGCGGATCATTCCAAAATCGGCGTCCGCGCGCTATGCAAAATTTGCGATCTCGAATCAGCGGATATCATGGTCTGCGATCGGGAACTGCCAGACTCCTGGCGGGAGCACCCGCAGGCGATGAAGGGGAACTGGATCGTGGCCGCAACGGGAACGGAGGTGGAATCCGGAACATGAGAGCAGACTTTCATGTGCACTTGGAGGAGGGGCCTTATTCGCTCGAGTGGTGGACGCGGACGGCCAGCGCGATGCTAGCATTGGAGGAAGGGCCGCACGGGCGGCACTCCTATGCCTGGCTTGCGGATGTGACCCGGCGAATGGAGAAGCGCATTCGGGAGGGCGCCTATGCGCCGGGATGGCTGGATTTGTATTTGCGGCGCGCGAAGCAGCTGGGGCTGGAGGAAGTCGGTATCGTTGACCATCTGTACCGGTTTGTGGAAAGCGCCGGGTATTACCGTTTGCACATGCAATTGGGCGATGACGAAATAGGCCGGCTGCAGCGCGCCTGGCTCGATCGGGTTGCGGTGGAGTCCATGGAGCGTTTCGTCCGCTTTATCGAGCAGGAGAAGCCGAAGTGGGAGCGCGCAGGGGTCCGGCTAAGGCTTGGCATCGAGGCGGATTATTTTCCGGGAGGCGAACAGTCGCTGCAAAATCTGCTCAAGCATCATCCTTGGGATTTTGTCATCGGTTCGGTTCACTTTGTCGACGGATGGGGATTTGACAATCCCGAGACCCGGCACATTTTTGCCAGGCATGACCTTGAGGCGCTGTATGACCGGCATTTTTCCCTGGTGGAACAGGCGATCCGCTCGCAACTTTTTGATTTTGTGGCCCATCTGGACAATTTGAAGGTGTTCGGCCACCGGCTGCCGGACGAATCGGCTCTGCTCCCCTATTACCGCCGGATTGCCGAGACTTTGGTGCGCCACGATGTCGCCACGGAAATCAATACGGGGCTTACCTACCGGTATCCTGTGAAAGAAATGTGCCCAAGCTCCCTGTTCCTGGACATGCTCTGCGAACACGGCGCGGCCATCACGTTGTCGTCCGATGCCCATTTCCCCGATGATCTCGGGAGAAACGTCGATGCGGCGGCGCGCATGCTTCTGGCCCGGGGCGTCAGCACCATCGCCACCTTCTCCGGGCGGAAACGCATCAGCCGTCCCTTGTCCTGAATTTCCGCATTCGTGATCCGTCCGACAATATGATAAGATCAAACTGGACATTTTCGACAACAATCTGCCGTCAGCGGCAGGAGGTGCATATAGAAGTGTCGGATCGGGATCGGAATCGAGATCGGGGCTCTTCTCCGCTGCATGGGAAGGACAGGCCTGACGGGCCGCGGACATCTGACGGATTCGCGGCGCCGGAAAGAATGCGGAAAACTGAGGAAACGCAGGAATCGCAAGAAACGCAAGTGTCGCAGGAACCAAGCGAGGCCCAAGAGCCGCAAGAAGCGGGCGGGACACAAAGGCCGCAAGAAGCGCGCGAGGCGCAAAGGACGCTGGAAACGGGCGAGACGCAAAGGACTCAGCAAGCGTACGAGGCGCAAAGGACGCGGGAAACGGGCGAGGGACAAAGGACACGGATAACGGGCGAGGAGCAAAAGACTCAGCAAGCAGGCGAGGGGCATGAAGCGCAGGGCATGCCCGGCGGCGAGGAACCCTTTGACGCGCATTTTTTCCCGAAGATGAAGAAGAGGGCGAGATCGAGCCCCCCGCTTTTCTCAAATGGCTCAAGCGCGGCGCCGTTGCGCTGATCGCGCTTGCCCTCATCGGCAACGTCTTTGCCATTTTCCCGATGGTTTACAACATGGAGATGATGCGCTTTTTGCGGGATACCCGGGAACTGCAACAGCTGGACGTGATCCGCGAACACAAAAGGTCCATCGTGGTCGTGGATGCCGGTGACAGCAAAGGGACGGGGTTTAACATTGACGAAAAAGGACTGATCGTGACCAATCACCATGTAATGGGCGCAGCGGAAACGGCCGTAGTCGGTTTTCCCGACGGGCGCACGTTTCATGCCCGCGTGGCCGTGCGCGACCCGGAACGGGATATTGCGCTGCTGAGTCTCGGGGATACAGGTCAAACGTTGCCGGCGCTGAAAGTAAACCCCGACCGCGTCCTTGAGCCCGGCATGCGCGTTTATTATATCGGCAATCCGCTGTTCTTTCGGCATATTGCCGGGGAGGGTGCGATCATCGGCATGCGCTCGCAGGATTCCCTGGCCGCCCCGGTGCTGCTGATCGACGCTCCGATTTTTAAAGGCAACAGCGGCAGCCCCGTTCTCACCGAAGACGGCGAAGTGATCGGGGTGATCTTTGCCATGACCCAGGCCGTGCTGAACGGGCAGAAGATCGATGCCGGGCTGGCGGTGGCAGCGGAAGGATGGCATGGACTGCTCGAGTGAATTATCGGCCGATCGCTTCCCGTTCGCTCTTTGGCAGGTTGCGCCAGGCCAGCCAATAGGACTCGTCAACCAGTTGTTCGAGCAGCGGATCAGGCACTGCGCCGTTTAATACCACGGTGTTCCAGTGCTTTTTGTTCATATGGTAGCCGGGCAGGACAACACCCGGATATTGCTGGCGCAGCAGCCAATTTTGTTCGGGATCGCCCTTCAAATTGACGCTTTCCGTGTCGCCGTGCCGGCCGAGCAGCGCAAACATTCGGCTTCCGACGAAAAGCACGGGCAATTGCGGATCGAACGGATAGCGAAGCGTAACGCCCCGTTTTTGCATGGCATATTGGATCAGCGCTTGATGATTCACGATGCCTTCCCCCTCACGAAATGCTTCACGGGCCGGGCCCTGCTCTCCTGATTATACAATTTGCACGCAATTCGCACGAATGGATTTGGCGCAAATTCCGACAAAAATCCCGTTTTTCCCCATACAAAAAAATACTTTTTTTCACAGTAATTTGTTTTATGTGATATATTTAACATGGATATACCGAAAATCATCAGGTGCGAAGGAGGCAAGTTGTGTATTTGCCGGCGGATCGGAATATGCGATACTTATGGATTCTGACGGCGGTGCTCATTGCCCTCGGTTTTTTCCGGCTGGCGTTCTGCCGGCCGGCGCTCCCTTCACCTGGAGGCGTCGATGCCGTGCTGCAAGGCACTTCGGCGCTTTATGCCGCGCTGCTGATGCTCAATCGCTCACGCCGCGATGAAAGCGGCGGCAAATGGTTGCTGCTCGGGCTGGGTTGCCTCGCCAATTTCGTCGTGCCATACGTACCGTTGGCGGCGCCCGTGGTCACGAACGATTTTCTGGCCGATTCCGGAATCACGGGCACGCTGGTGGCGCTGGAGCAAATTTTTTTCCTGCTGGCGGTCCACATGATGCTGCGCAGGGCGGGCCTGGATGGCGTCCGCGATTATCTTGACATCATGATTTACACTGTGGTCATCGTCAGTCTTTGCGGCTTTGCCCGAATGGGCTCGTCGACGGCGGATTTATCCATCCCCCGCGCGATGATCGAGCTAATGGGTGTTGCCGTCAGTACGGCGACGATGGTTGGACTGGTGATGCTGCTCAGCCATGAGGAAGGCTGCGGGGGCAGGTCGACGCTGCTGATCTTGGCCGGTTTTGCCGCCCTTACGGCGGCATTCCCCCTCAGTTTGGAATGGCAGCTGATCGGCAATGGCAGCCGGGTGTCGGATCGATGGACGGAATTTCTCCAATTTGCCGGCATGATGCTGCTCGGAATGGCGGCGCTGTTCGACGGCGACCGGCGCAGGTTCGTTGGCCGCAGCGGGGAGCGGGCGGCCCGCAGCCAATGGAAAGTGCCGTGGCCGATGATCGGCGTGATTTCGCTTATGGCGCTGCTGCTCGCCACGGAAAATCGTTCATTGCCGGTTATCGGCACCGCCGCGGTGATGCTGCTAAGAATGATGGAGTATGGCGATTAGGAGTTGGAATGAACAAGGGGTTGTCCCATAAGAAAGCGAACGGTCGCATCTCATCTAGTCATTGCGAACTAACAATATTACCGACTCTACATGGGCCGAGTTGATGGAATTGATGTCTGTGTATATATTAGGAACAATCTGTACGCGGAAACACGTCAATCAGTTTCTGATTATTTTTTAAAAAACCCCCGTTTGAGAAAATATGTCAGCGTTTGAAAGTTGAGTAACATTCCTATGTTCATCTCTTAATTACCTAATATTAATAAATTCTTAAAAATCTTTAGATGAAATCCAAACATAACAAATTTCTTACAATAAGCGAGCCCTTTTAAAATCTGTATGAAATTTTTCGAGCACAGCATTTATTACAACATATTATTACACTAATTCTCATGTAGCACCTTCCTTAAACATTGAGTAATCACGTAGTTGCCTGCCAAACACCTAAAAGGTTCTTTTCATTCAATTAAAGCAATGTTAGCATTATCACTGGATGGTCAGAAAATTCAATATGGCTAATCTCTATTTCTACATCCGCTGTTTCGATAGTTTCTGATACGAAAGCATAATCCCCAGGAACAGAGATCGGATTATCATTACCTTTCTTAAGCCATACATCTATTAATCCAGTTTTCAGAAGAGCCTCAAGTCTGCTTTTATTGCATACATTAATTGTATTGAAATCACCAATTAGAACCAGCTTATGATTTTTTCTATATGTTTCTACAAAACAATCAAGTTCATTCCAAAAGACCTCATCATATTTTGGGGGTACATGCGTTCCATATACAACTAAGTCATTACATAATTTTACTGCATATGCTCTTAAATTCCTTTTATGTATATGTTTAATGTGTTCGTAAGCAATTCCCTTTGCTATAAAAAAAACTGTCATTGATGGTCTTTTTGATGGATTTTCTGATGCTAATTTATATCCTAATCCTTCCATTTTCCCTTTAAAGTATGTTGCTTCTTTTGAATTAATATCGAATTCTTGAAGAACAATTATATCCGGTTTAGAAGTTAAATCTTCAATATATTGGAAAATACCATCGACATTATATGATTTATTTAATTTATCCCATTCTACAAGATACTTATTATTAAAAATTTTCTTGTATTCTTCCCGGTGATTAGCAATACCACCAAAATCATTAATATTCAAATTCATTATTTTCATTTTGTAACACATATATGATCTTCTCCACCCCAAAAACAATTAAGTTAATTGTTTTCTACATTCTTATGAGTATACCGCTTATCTTCCGGCTTCTTGGCACTAATAGGCAAAGCCAAGACGCATTGCTCCTTGAATCCGTCCCTGCGCACATAAAACCTGCACTCGGCGGACGGTAATATTCCATTTTTGGGCAGCTTCTTTTGCGGTCATATACTCCATTATTTCACACCTCTAAAGTGTATAATTACCCAAAAATATTATATTCGTAAATGCGAATAATTTCAAGGAGAGTTACTATTCTGCATCATAATCTTTACATCTATCCTGTCTCCTCAACCATATGAAAAATGCCCGTTATCTATTCTGTCAACTCAACCCTACCTTTTTTTAGCTCAAATTTCGCCCCAAAAGTATCCCCTCGATTTGTTTCCGCGTACGCATTACGGCACTTTAGGTTGAGTAGACAACTTGGATGCAATCTCGGAAACCCGCTTAAATAAATGTTTACAGCCTTGTAATCAAGACGACACACTCCACATGGGCGGTCTGGGGAAACATGTCCACCGGCTGCGCTTCCAGCGCGCGGAAGCCGCCGTCTTCGAGGATGCGCAGGTCCCGCGCGAGAGTGGCGGGGTTGCAGGACACGTACACGACGCGCTTCGGTCCCATGGCGATGATCGACTCCAAGAGGCGCCGGTCGCAGCCTTTGCGCGGCGGATCGACGACGATGACGTCGGCCCGGATCCCCTGTTTCCGCCAGCGGGGAAGGACGGCTTCCGCCTTGCCCGTCTCGAAGGCGACGTTGCGGATCCGGTTGATGCGGGCGTTGAGGCGGGCGTCTTCGACGGCGTCCGGCACGATTTCCACGCCGTACACGCGGCGGGCATGCCGGGCGAGAAACAGGGAGATGGTGCCGATGCCGCAGTAGGCGTCGATGACCGTCTCTTCTCCGGTCAGGCCGGCATATTCCAGCGCCTTGTTGTACAGTTTCGCCGTCTGCACCGGGTTGACCTGGAAGAAGGAACGGGGCGAAATGACGAATTCGATGTCCCCGATCTTGTCCCGGATCGTGTCGGCGCCCCACAGGACGACGGTGCGGTCGCCCATGATTTCGCCGGATGGCCCGGTGTTGACGTTGAGGCACAGGCTGGCAAGGCCGTCGATTTCCGCGCGGAGCAGACCGACGAGTTCATCCTGCCGGGGCAGGCGGTCGCCGGTGGCGACGAGCACGACCATGAGGTCGCCGGTGGCGAAGCTGCACCGGACGACCGCGTGGCGCAGGAGGCCGCGGCGGGTTTGCGGATTCCAGGCCGACAGGCCGAACTCGTCGGCGATGCGCCGCACCGTGTTGATCGCCTTTTCGATGCGGGAATGCCCGAGCGGAAAATGATCCGACTCAACGATGTCCTGCGTGCCCGGTGCATAGAAGCCGGTAACAAGATGCCCGTTTTTCTGGGCGAAGGGGGCATGGATTTTGTTCCGGTAGCGGACGGGATTATTCATGCCGATGACCGGATGGACCCGCACATGGTCCAGCCTGCCGATGCGCTGCAGGCTGTCGATGACCATCTGCCGTTTGGCTTTCAGCTGGGCTTCGTATCGCATGTGCGAGAGCTGGGCGCCGCCGCAGTTCTCATGCACCCGGCAAAGCGGCGTCACGCGGTCCGGGCTCGGCTCCAGAATGCGGACGAGGCTTCCTTCGCCGTATTGCTTCTTTACCTCTTCCGCCCGGACGACGATCTTCTCGCCGGGGAGGGCGCCCGGCACGAAAAGGGTGAATCCGTCCACGCGGGCGACGCCCTTTCCTTCATGGGTCAGGCCGACGACGTCGGCGGCATACGCTAGCCCGGGCTGGACGGGGAGCCCGTTCGCCTTTTCGGTTTGCTGCGGCTGCGGTTTCGGCTGCGGCGCGGTTCTTCCGTTTCCGCGGTGTTGATCGGCCATGAAGCGGTTCTCCATTCGCGGGATTGGTGTTCTTTTTGTTGCCCCCATTATGTTGGATGCGAACGGCGGGGTCAAGTTTCCGATTTTCGCATGTCAACGAATCTAGCATATTTTGCAAGATTCGGGCGGATTTTTGATAAACTCATTTACCAAAAGGCAACCAAAGGCAACCGATGCTAGAGGCTCCGCGCAAAAAGGAGTGGGAGGGCGAATGAGAACACGCCAAAAGCTGGAGACCATGCTGGAAGAGGCCGTGAGCATCCGAAGCCAGACAAAGCAAATGCGAAGCGGCAATCTGGACGTCAAAATCGACGCCGATCATTTCGTTTTCCTGAAAGATTTGGCCGAAGACATCAATCGGGTCACCGGCACCTTCAATGCCTGCATCAACGAGATCACCCACGTCCTGTCCCATCTGTCGGCCGGCAATATGGCGGTTTCGTTTTCGGACGAGGTGCGCTATCAGGGGGACTTTCTGCCGATCAAGAATGCGCTCTACAAAATCAGGCAATCCCTGAACGCCTCCTTCGAGGAGATTCGGAAGCTGTCCGCGGAGATCGACGCCATGAGCACGCACGTGGAGAAAGGGGCCGTCTTTTTGGCGGCAAACGCGACGGAACAGGCGGCGTTCATTTCCGATTTGACTTCGACGTTTTACGACATGACGGACAAGACGGTGAACAACGCGGAACATGCCAGGGCCGCGGCAAAATCCGTCGAGGCGATCCGAGCGGAAGCGGAGATCGGCAGAGACCGCATGAATCAGATGCTGTCTTCCGTGGACAAGGCGAAGGCTTCGATCCATGACATTTCCCGCATCATCGAATGGATCCATGAAATCAGCGCGCAGACCAAATTGCTGGCCCTGAACGCCACCATCGAGGCGGCGAGGGCCGGCGAACACGGCAAAGGGTTTGCCGTCGTGGCCGGCGAGATCGGAAAACTGGCCCAGAAAAGCAGCGAAGCCGTCGGACAAACCGAACAGTTGATCAACAACGGCATCGCGGCGGTTGAAGAAAGTGTCAACATCACGAAAATCACCGCGGAAACGTTCCAGAACATCCACGATGCGATCGAAGCGGTGGCCGGTTTGTGCCGGGAAATCGCCGAGCTGTCCAATACCCAGGCGGAAAACCTCAAGAATACATCGGCGATCATCACCCAAATCTCGGAGGCGGTTCAAAGCACGGCGGCATACGCCCAGGAAAACAGCGCGGGGGCCGTGACGCTGTCGAACATCTCGGCGAATTTGAAGCAGGTTTTGCAGCGCTACCGGCTGCTCGGACAGGGCCAGGTGCAGGCGGCCGCCGTGGAGGAAGCCGCCATCCGCCGGCTGACAAGCCGATTGGTGGACAAGCTGTTTTCGGCGACGGCGACCGAGGCCATCGATGCGATTTTGGAGAAGGAAATCGAAAATCTCGGAGATGTGGAATGCCTGTATGTGGTCAGCGGAGAGGGCAAGCAGGTGAGCCACACGATCATGAATCCGAAGATGCTGGTGGAGCGGGACGAGAACTTTGTGCCGGCGATGCCCGGCGAGGATTACAGCTCCAAGAAATATTTCCGGCAGGCCATGAAAAACCGGCAGCAGTGGTATATTTCACCGGAATATATCTCAAAGGCGACGGGAAATTTGTGCAAGACCGTTTCCTATGCCTACCGGGGGGCCGACAACGAGGATTACGTCCTTTGCATCGACTTGCTGTGCAGGCTGTAGTGCTCTTTGGGCAGCCTGGCCGCGCAAGAAATCCCCTCGGCCGTCCCGATGTCCGTTCTTGCGGGGACGCGCCGAGGGGATTTTGCATGCCGTTCAGGTTTCACGTGAAATGGATTTCATGCCGTTCAATTTTTCGATTTTCTTCAAAAAGGGCGCGATGAACTGGAACTCATGCATCTCATTTCGGGGGGAATGGCCCAAAACCGGGGGGATGGCCAACATGAACGACATGATTTCCAGTTCGTACCGTCCCATTTCGCCGATTTGGCGGAATGTGATGCATGAAATCCAGCTCGTGGTTTGTCTGAACCGGATTTCGTGCATTTTGTGCATGTTGAGCATCGTGTCCCTGACGCGTACATGGGCTATGCACCCGGATCGCCGATCGCTTCGTCAGGGGCCGGGCGCGCCAAGGGGCAGGCGGTTTTGTTTTCCGTTTCCTGTTCTTGGTTATGCTAAGGGCAGGAGGAAGGTGGAACGCCATGTCTTGGCAGCAAAGGAACAAGCGGTTTTCGGGCATGCGGTTGGCGAAACGGGGCGTTTTGACGGTCATGGCCGTTTTGCTGCTTTTGGCATCCGGATGTACGGACAAGTCGGCCGACGGCGGCCATGCGGGCCAAACGGGCGGCGCGGACGGTGCGGGCGGCGGGCTGCAGGACGATGCGGGGACGGCAAGCGGCGATCAAACGAAGGGCGGACGGGACGGACTGCCGGAGACGCCGCCGGAGGACGATTCGGACCTTCCGCTTGACGAGCAGCTGGCGTCCTTGGCGGAAACCGGCGCGCCCGTGGCGGATCTGCTCAATTTCGTCCGCATGTTCGCCGGCCAGGCGAGCCCGGCGGAAATGTCCGCCATGCTTCAAATTCTGGAGGAAAAGCAGCTGGAACAGATCTTTGCCCTGGAAGACCGGTTCTACGAGGAAGCCGGCATCCAGGAAGAGCTGCTCAACTGGTACGTGAAGCTCGAGCGGCTGCCGAAGGCCGCGGATCTGCCCGACGGACCGGCGAAGCGGCTGCTGGAGGACACGGAGGCGGGCGGTTACAAGGCGGAGACGGCGGAAGGGATGTTTTTTCCCGTCATCGACTATGCCGTCTACAAGGAATTCCGCTCCCGCGCCACGGAAGACATGCAGGCCTATATCGATCTGATGGCGAAGGAATCCGACGAACCGGCGGTCAAAGATGCCGCGCTCGTCATTCCCTGGGAAGAGGTGGCGCGCCGGGCGCTGGCCTGCGAGTCGTTCGTGGCGGCGTATCCCGATTCTCCTCGTGCCGCAATGGCGGACCGGATCCGGAAGGACTACACCTACATCACGTTCCGGGGCATCGACAACTCCCCCCTGTTCGAACGGGAAGGCGGACCGGCGGTCGAGGCGGCGCTGTCGGCGTTCAAGAAGGTCCTCGAAACCGCGGACGGGACGGCGGACAGCCGGTACCTTTCGGATTTGCGGGAATTCGTCCGGCTGATCGAGGCGGGCGGCGGCCGGCAGACCGACGCGGTCCGGGCGTTTCAGGAAAAGGTGACGGAAGGCCTTCTGGACGATTATGACGAGCAATACGAAAATCTGGGCCGGCATATGGACCGGAAGGGGCTGAGGGGGCGTCCTTTTCTTTTTTCGCGTCCGTTGCTATAATGAAAGGGAGCTTTTTGCTTGAACAACAGAATCTTCTGCCAGCAGGTGCCGATGGCTGCCGAATCCCGGCGGCTTTCGGTTAAAAGGGAAGCCGGTGCAAGTCCGGCGCGGTCCCGCCACTGTGAGTCGGGGACGAGCCTCATGGATCCACTGTTCCCCAAGGGGAATGGGAAGGGAGAGGCCGTCATGCAAACCCGCGAGCCAGGAAACCTGCCTGCTTCGGCCGGCCAGTCGACATCCTTTCGCGGAAAAGGATTGGCCCTTCAGGGAAGGTGGATTTGCGCACGCGTCCCTTGATGGTGACCCCTGTTTCCGCATTGGCGGAAACGGGGGTTTTTCGTTATGGGGCAGAGATTCTCCGTCTTCAAGCAGGCTCGCGTCAAAACATGCACGGGACGGAGGAGAAACGATGGACAAGCGGTGGAAGCTGCGGGAAACGAGTATCCGGAACTTGGCGGCGATGCTGTGGATCGCGCTGTCGCTGGCGCTGCTCGCGGCATGCGGAGCCGGTTCCGCGGGAAGCGGAGCAGACGGCGTGGACGGACAGGCTCAGGGCGCGGCGGCGCAACGATCGGAGGCGGCCGCCGGGACGGATCCGGGCGCAGCGTCCGGGACGGAACCGGATGCGGCGGTGGAAACGGAAACCCGGCCGGATCAAGGGGCGGACGGGGCAGGCGGCAAACGCACTGTCTACCCGCTGACGGTCACCGACGCGACGGGCGCGCAGGTGACGCTGGAAGCGGCGCCGCGGCGCATCGTGTCGACGTCGCCGTCGGAGACGGAAATTTTGTTCGCCCTCGGGCTCGGCGACCGCATCGTCGCCGTATCGGATTACGACAACTATCCGCCGGAAGCGCTCGACAAGCCGAAAATCGGCGGGACGTGGGATCCGAATGAAGAGGCGATCATCGCCATGGAACCGGATCTCGTGGTCGGCGGCATCTCGATGAGTCCGGACATTGCCGAGCGGCTGCGTTCCCTCGGGCTTGCCGTGTACAAGGCGCATCCGGCGTCGCTGGAGGAAGCGCTGGACACCATTGTGCAGTTCGGGGTGCTGACCGACGCGCAGGAGGAAGCCGAACGCCTCGCGGCGGCCATGCGGGAAGACATCCGCCGGGTGGCGGAAGCGGCCGCCGGCATTCCGGAAGACGAGAAGGTGAAGGTATACTTCGAGATCGCGCCCGGCTGGACGGTGGGCAGGGGCGAATACCTGGATGAGCTCATCCGCCTTGCCGGCGGCATCAACGTCGCCGGAGACGCCGAAGGGTGGCTGATGGTCAACGAGGAGCACATCATCGCGCAGAATCCCGATGTCATTCTCTACGTGGCGAATCTGGTGGATTTCGAGACGGGCAAAACGCTGGAGGAACTGATCAAAAGCCGGCCGGGTTGGGAGAAGATGAAGGCCATCCGCGAAAACCGGTTCGCCGGTCTCGATGAAGACATCATCTCGCGGACGGGGCCCCGCATCACCGATGCGCTGCTGCAGATCGCGGAAGCCCTGTATCCCGGATTGGTCAAGCCATGAAGCGGCCGCTGGCCTTGTGGGGCGGAGCGGGTCTCGCGCTGCTCGTCCTTTCCGTGACGGTCAGCCTGTCCCTCGGTTCCGCGAAACTGCCGCTTTCCGACGTCTGGGGCGTGCTGCTGTCGAAACTGCCGGCGGTCGGCGGCTGGCTGGAAGGCGGATGGGCGGAATCGACGGAACAGATCATCCTGAAAATCCGCCTGCCCCGCGTCGCGCTGGCCCTCCTCGTCGGCGCCTGCCTGTCGCTGGCGGGCGCCGGATTCCAGGGCGTGCTGCGCAATCCGCTGGCGGATCCATACACGCTGGGCGTCGCGTCGGGCGCGGCGGTGGGCGCGGCGCTCCTGATCCATTTCGGCCTCCAGGCGTTCTTTCTGGGCATGTGGTCGGTTCCGCTCTCGGCCTTCGTCTTTGCCCTCGCCAGCCTGCTCCTCGTGCTTCGGCTGGCCAACATCCAGGGCAAATACCGGCTCGAGACGGTCATTTTGTCCGGGGTGGTCGTCTCGGCGTTTCTGAGCTCGGTCGTGTCCCTGCTCGTGTCGTTCTCGGACCGGGTCGTCAACGAAATCGTCTTCTGGCTGATGGGGAGCCTCGCCATGCGGGGATGGCCGTTCGCCCTCGTGCTGCTGCCGCATCTGGCGCTCGGAGCGGCGGCGCTTCTCGCATTAGGGCGGACGCTCAACCTGTTCGCGCTGGGCGAGAAGCAGGCGGCCCATCTCGGCGTGAACGTCACCCGCACCCGGCTGGCGGTGCTCGTCGTGGCCACCCTGCTTGCGGCGGCGGCCGTGTCGGTGGCGGGCACCATCGGCTTCGTCGGGCTCGTCGTGCCCCACCTGATGCGCCTTCTGGCCGGGCCGGATTACCGCGTCCTGCTTCCGCTGTCGGCGCTTTACGGCGGCATCTACGTGCTGTGGGCGGACACGCTGGCGCGCACCATGCTCGCGCCGGCGGAAATCCCGCTGGGGGTGGTGACGGCGTTTCTCGGCGCGCCGTTCTTCGCCTGGCTGCTCCGCCGCAGCAAGCGGGCCAACGGGGGGTGAGGAAACATGCAGCAAGTGAAAAACCGGGAACATCCGGTCGCCGCAGCCGGCGGCGCGGCGCGTCCGCGGGAGCGGGCGGCGAACGGTCCCGCGCCGCATGATCCGGCGGTCGCGCCGGCCGGTCCCCTGGTTGCCGTCGACGGGGTGACGAAGCGGTACAACGGCCGGACGGTGCTTGACGGCATCCGGTTTGCGGTGGAGCGGGGGGAAGCGTTCGGCATCATCGGCCCGAACGGCAGCGGAAAGTCGACGCTGCTCAACCTCATTTCGGGCGTGGAGGCGCCGGACGGCGGGCGCATCCTGCTGGACGGCCGGCCGGTGGCCGACCATCCCCGCAAGGAGCTGGCCCGCTGGCTGGCCGTGCTGCAGCAGGAAGCCGTTCTGGCGGAAGGGTTCACCGTGCGGGACGTGGTGGAGATGGGCCGGTATCCGTTCCAGAACTGGTTCGGCGATGAGAAGGACGATCCGTCCCCCCTGATCGACGGCATCCTGGACCACCTGCAGCTGGCGCCCCTCGCCGGACGCCGGGTGGACGGCCTGAGCGGCGGGGAGCGGCAGCGGACCGCCCTCGGCAAAGTGATGGCCCAGGAGCCCCGTCTGCTTCTTCTGGACGAACCGACCACCTATCTCGACATCGGGCACCAGGCCATGCTGCTGGACCGCATCCGCAAGTGGCGGCAGGAAACGGGGCTCACCGTCATCGCCGTCCTGCACGACCTGAATCTGGCGGCCATGTTCTGCGACCGGCTGCTGCTCATCCGGGACGGCCGGCAACTGGCCGTCGGCCCGCCGGAGGACGTGGTCACGGGCGACTTGATCCGCGGCGCCTTCGGGATCGAGCCGGTCATCTTCCCCCACCCCCTGACCGGGGTGCCGCAGCTTTTGCTGGGCGGATCCCCGGACCGCTAATCGGACGGCCGGCGGGCATGTGTCCGGGACAACGGAATGAACGGCGCGCACCCGGGACAACGGGAAGAACGGCGATGCCCGGGGCAACGGCGTGGCGCGAAACGGAGAATGCGCTTCCGGTCCGGAGCATCGGCGCAAACGGCCACTCCGGGCGGCGGAGCGAACGGAAGACGGCGTGAATGGAAGACGGCGTGAACGGAAAAATGGGGTAAACGGGACATGGAGCGTTTGGAACATGCGATCGGCCGCATCCGGCCGCTGGATGAAGAGGCCATGGCGAAGGCGCGGGACCGGCTCGACCGGCTGACGAAGCCGCCGGGCAGCCTGGGCCGTCTGGAAGAACTGGCCGTCCGGCTGGCGGGCATGAGCGGTTCGTTTCCTTTGCCGGGACGGCTCGCCCGGAAGGCGATCGTGGTCATGGCCGGCGATCACGGCGTGTGCGAGGAGGGCGTCAGCGCCTTCCCGCAGGAAGTGACGCCGCAGATGGTGCGGAATTTCCTTGCCGGCGGTGCGGTGGTCAATGTGCTGGCCGGGCAGGCCGGGGCGGACGTCGTCTGCGTGGACATGGGCATGAAGGCGGACGTGCGCCACGAGCGCCTCCGGGTGTGCAAAGTGAAAAACGGCACGGACAACATGACCAAAGGGCCCGCGATGAGCCGGGAGGAGGCGGTGCGGTCCGTCGAGGCGGGGATCGCCGTGGCGGAGGAACTGGCGCAGGCCGGCTACGGCGTGCTCGCCACCGGCGAAATGGGCATCGGCAACACGACGCCGAGCGCCGCCATGCTGGCCGTCTTCGCCGGCGCCGATGCGGAAGAGACCGTCGGCCGGGGCACGGGCGTCGACGATGCCGGCCTGGCCCGCAAGCGGGACGCCGTGCGCCGGGCCATCGCCGCCAACCGGCCGGACGGCGGGGACGCTCTCGACGTGCTGGCCAAAGTCGGCGGGCTGGAAATCGCCGGGCTTGCGGGCCTCGCCATCGGCGCCGCCGCCAGCGGCGTGCCGCTCGTGATCGACGGCTTCATTTCCACGGTGGCCGCCCTCGCCGCCTGCCGCCTCGCGCCCGGCGTGAAGCATTACCTGATCGCGTCCCATCTGTCGGACGAGAAGGGGCATCGGCTGGCGCTGGAGCTGATCGGCCTGTCCCCGATGCTGCATCTGTCCATGCGGCTCGGCGAAGGCACCGGTGCGGCGCTGGCCATGCCGCTCATCGATGCGGCCAAGGCGGTCACGGAACGGATGGCCACCTTCGAAAGCGCCGGCGTGTCGCGGGCGTGACGCGAAAAAGCCGTCGCGCAGTGGCATCGGCGGATGCTTGGTTGGGGGAAGCGGCGTGACGGGCCCCGGCAGGGATATGGACCGACGAATCGCAGCGACGGATAAAGACGGACAGGCCCGGCAGCGAAACGGCCATGCCGGGAACCGTGGCCGGAGAAAGGACGGATGGAACATGGCGGTGCTGGTCACGGGCGGCGCCCGCAGCGGCAAGAGCCGGTTTGCCGAACGGTATGCCGAAACCCTCGGCACGAGCGGGCTTTACGTTGCCACCATGACGGAATCGGATGACGAGCTGCAGGCGCGGATCGGCGCCCATCGCCGGCGCAGGGCGGAAAGCGGGTTCCCCTGGCGGACCGTCGAGGAGCCGCTGGACGTGGCGGGCGTGCTGCGGCGGGCGGATGCGGAAAGCGAGACGTCCGGCGAAGTGATTCTGATCGACTGCCTGACGCTGTGGCTGAGCAACTGGCTGCTCCGGCTGGAACACGAGCCGGATGCGGACGAACGGCTGGAGCGGCTCATCGGGGAACTGGCCGAAGCCGTCGCTTCGGCGCGGCGGCCCGTCATCGCCGTCACGAACGAAGTCGGCGGCGGCGTGGTGCCGGCCTATCCGCTGGGCCGAAGGTTCCGCGATTTCGCGGGCTGGATGAACCAGCGGGTGGCCGAAGCGTGCGACGAGGTGTTCCTCGTGACCGCCGGCATTCCGGTGGAACTGAAACGCCTCGCGTTCAGGCCGGACGGAGAAGGAGAAACGGGCCATTGACGGGTCTGGTGGCACAGGGATGCCGCATGCCGCGGCGCGGGGGCAGATGACGGGAAGGGAGGAACCGGTGCATGAAATCCGTCGGCCGTTTTGCGGGTGCATGGGCGTCTGCCGCCCTGGCGGCGCTTCAGCTGCTCACCCGCCTGCCGCTGCCAAAGCGCATGCCGGACGGCCCCGATGCTTTTCGCCGCAGCACGGTCTTTTTTCCGCTGGCGGGACTGGCGATCGGCGCGGTGTTGGCCGTTTCCGGGTTTTTGGCGGGGAAGGCGTTTCCATTCTACGCCGCCGGCGCCGTCGTGCTGGCGGCCTGGGTAATGGTGACCGGCGGCCTGCATCTGGACGGCCTGATGGATACGGCGGACGGCATTTTCAGCAACCAGCCCCGGGAGCGGATGCTGGAGATCATGAAGGACAGCCGCACCGGCGCCATGGGCGTTCTTGCGGCGGTGACGGTTTTCCTGCTGAAAGGCGCCTTTCTCGCGGCGCTGCTGGAAGAGCCGGACCGGACGCGCTTTGCCCTGATCGCCCTCGTCCCGGTCTGGAGCCGGGCGTTCCTCCCCCTGGCGATCGCCGGCTGGAAGCATGCCCGCGGCGAGGCGGGCATGGGCGCCCTCTACCGGGGCTCCGGCTACCGCCACGCCGCGGCCGCCGGCGTCCTGGCCGTCCTGCTTGCCTTGCCGCTTCTCGCCGGCATCGGCGGACTCGGCTGGGCGGAAGCGCTGCGGGCGACCGGCGCGTTCGCCGCGGCGACCTGTGCCGCCGGCATCGTCCTGGCGCAAGCCATTGCCCGCAAGTTGGGCGGCTTGACCGGCGATACGTACGGCGCGATCAACGAAATGCTGGAAACGGCGCTGCTTGCCGTTGCCGCCGGCTTGTTCGCGGGTTGACCCGCTCCGGCGGCAGCGGCTCTACCACCGGGTTCCGCCGGATGGCCCGGCCGGCTCTGCCGGATCCGGACCGCTCCGCGCGGAATTGACAGGCGGGATTTTGCATTATATAATTTAGATATCGGAACGACGTTCCGTAATATGGAACAGGAAGGACAAACGATGACGGATCAATCCATTCAGTCCGTAAAGCGAGCATTGAACATCCTGTCCATCTTGAGCCGGCATCCGGAAGGCCTGGGCGTCACGGAAATCGCCGGCAAGCTGGACGTGGCGAAGAGCACCGCGTTCCGGCTCCTGTTCACGCTGCAGGAGGAAGGCTACGTCCAGAAAGACCAGCAGACCGATCAATACCGTCTGGGGCTGAGACTGCTGCAGCTGGGCAACGAGGTCGCCAAATCCCTGGATTTGAGGCGCGTCGCTCATCCGCATCTGAAAAAGCTGGTCGAACTCACGGGCGAAACGACCCACCTGGCCATCTACGACAAGGGCGAGATTGTGTACATCGACAAAATCGAGAGCAATGCGACGATCCGGATGTACTCGCAAATCGGCTTGCGTGCTCCCGCCCATTGCACGGGGCTGGGCAAGGCGATTCTGTCCTGTCTGCCGGAGGAGGAAATCGACCGCCTGATCGCGACGAAGGGGTTGCGCAAATACACGGAAAACACCCTGGTCACCAGGGAAACGCTGCTCGAAGCGCTCAGGAAGGCGAGAGAAGACGGTTATGCGTTCGATGAAGAGGAGCATGAGCTGGGCGTCCGTTGCGCTGCGGCCCCCATTTTCAACCATGAGGGCAAAGTGGTGGCGGGCCTCAGCATCGCCGGGCCGACCACCCGCCTGAGCAAAGAAAAAACCCGTGCGTTCGGACCGCTGGTGAAGCAGATCGCCTTGGACGTTTCCAGGGAATTGGGGTACGAATGAATTTTTTTTGCATTAATTATGGAATTATGTTCCGTATTGTGGAACGAAATGCGGGGTTGCAATATTCCGTTAGCAAACGCTTTCCATGAGCAACAGCCTGAACGGGCGGGAAGCCGGCTACAGCCAGGGCAGCCGCCTGCCGTCGGAATTCGACGTCACCCCCTTCCTCCGCGAAGGCCGAAACAAGCTTTCGGTACGCGTGTATCAGTGGTCCGACGGCAGCTACCTGGAAGACCAGGACATGTGGTGGCTGAGCGGCATTTTCCGCGACGTTTGCCTGCTGGTCCGGCCGAATCCCCATATCCGGGATGTATTCATCAAAACCCATCTGGATGACCGGTACGAGGACGCGGTTGTTGAAGTATCCGTGGACATCGCGGGGATCGGGAGCGCGGCCGCGGCCGGCGCGATGCTGGAACTGGAACTCCTCGATCCATGGGACCGGCCCGTCGGCAAGGCGGAGCATGTGCCGGTTCCGGATTCCGCCCCGCCTGATGTCCCGTATCCGGTCACGGCCAGGATGCCCGTCGCCCGCCCGCACAAATGGTCGGCCGAAACGCCCCGTCTGTACAAATTGCTGGTGACGCTTAAAGACCACGGCGGTCAAACGCTGGAAGCGGTACCCGTAAGGGTCGGTTTCCGCCGGATTGAACTGAAGGACGGCCTCTTTCTTGTCAACGGCGTGCCGATCAAACTGAAAGGCGTCAACCGTCATGAACACCATCCCGACCTGGGCCGGGCCGTTCCGCTCAACTGGATGGTCGAAGACGTCAAAATGATGAAGCGGCACAACATCAACGCCGTCCGGACGGCGCACTATCCCCACGATCCGCGTTTTTATGACTTGTGCGACGAATATGGCCTCTATGTGATCGATGAAGCCGACATCGAATGCCACGGATTCGTCCTGACCGGCAACATCAGCGAACCGAGCGACGATCCGGCCTGGCGGGAAGCCTACATGGACCGGATGCGGCGGATGGTCCACCGTGACAAAAACCATCCGTGCGTTATCATGTGGTCCCTCGGCAACGAATCGGGTTACGGCCAAAACCACCGGGCGATCGCGGACTGGACCCGGCGCTTCGATCCGACGAGGCTGGTGCATTACGAAGGCGAATGCCGGATCATCCTGCGGGAAGAAAGCTTCTACGATCCGAAACGGGAACCGGAGTCGTCCGACGTGTTTTCGACGATGTACACGGCGGTGGAGGTGCTGGACCGGCTGGGAACCCGGACGGATCTGACGAAGCCGCACATCCTTTGCGAATATGCCCACGCCATGGGCAACGGCCCGGGCGGGTTGAAGGAATATTGGGAGACGTTTTACCGGCATGATCGGTTGCAGGGCGGATTCGTATGGGAATGAACCGCAACCAGCGGGCCAACTTCTATGTGGGCGCCGTTCTGGCATCCGACATCGCGACGTTCCAGAGACTGTACGACGAGACGGGGCCGGACTGGATCGTGGTGGGCGGCAGCGAGCCGCTGCGCGGCGCGTTTGCCTGCCTCCTGAAAGACCTGCGCTGCCCGAACGTGATCGAGGCCAGCGAAGAGCAAGTCATGAAGAGCGCCGTCATCGGCGCCATCGAAGTGGGCAACCTGCGCATGGGCCAAGTGCCTTGACGGCAGCTTGAGCGCCATCATGAACGAAAGGCGGGGATGGAAACCATGAAAATTGCGGGCTACGAATTGTTTGTCGTTCCGCCCAGATGGCTGTTTCTGAAAATCATGACCGATGAAGGCATTGCCGGCTGGGGGGAACCCGTCGTCGAAGGCAGGGCGCACACCGTCAAGACGGCGGTGGAGGAGCTGATGCAATATCTCGTCGGCTCGGATCCGCTCCGCATTGAGGATCACTGGAACCTGATGTACCGCGCGGGATTTTACCGCGGCGGACCGGTTCTGATGAGCGCCATTGCCGGGATTGACCAGGCGCTCTGGGACATCAAGGGGAAATATTACGGCGCGCCGGTCCATGAGCTCATGGGCGGCGCGTGCCGGGAGTCCATCCGCGTGTATGCCTGGATCGGCGGCGACCGTCCGTCCGATGTCGGACGGGCGGCCGAAGAGGCGAAACGCGCCGGGTTTACGGCGGTCAAGATGAACGCCACCGAGGAACTGCAGATGGTGGATTCGCATGCCAAAATCGACCAGGTCGTCGAACGGATTGCCGCCGTTCGGGAAGCCGTCGGCCGCGATTTCGGGATCGCCATTGATTTTCACGGCCGGGTGCACAAGCCGATGGCGAAAATGCTGATCCGGGAACTGGAACCTTACCGCCCGATGTTCATCGAGGAGCCCGTCCTGCCCGAAAACAACGAAGCGCTGAGGGAGATCGCGGGAAGCACGCACATTCCGATCGCCACCGGGGAGCGGATGTTCTCCCGCTGGGATTTCAAAACGCTGCTTTCGGACGGCTGCGTCGACATCATCCAGCCGGACGTTTCCCATGCCGGCGGCATCACGGAAACGAAAAAGATCGCGTCGATGGCGGAAGCCTACGATGTCGCCCTGGCGCCCCATTGTCCGCTCGGCCCGATCGCGCTTGCGGCGTGCCTTCAGGTGGATGCGACTTGCTACAACGCCTTCATCCAGGAGCAAAGCCTCGGCATCCACTACAACACGTCCAATGACATTCTGGATTACGTCAAGGATCGCGGCGTATTCGAATGCAGGGATGGGTACGTGGCCATTCCGAAGGGCCCCGGCCTGGGCATCGACATCGACGAGGATTATGTGAGGGAACGGGCAAAAATCGGCCACAACTGGAAAAATCCCGTCTGGCGTCACCGCGACGGTTCGATAGCCGAATGGTAAGGATGGAGCGGGACGGATGCCCGCGCCCATGAAGAAAGGGGTTTATCAGCGGATGGAGGCTCGCGACATGGCGAAAACGTATCGGACGGATGAAATCAGGCTGGGGGTTTGCTACTATCCCGAACAATGGGACGAATCCCTGTGGCCGGACGATTTCCGCCGCATGCGGGAACTCGGCATCTCGGTGGTCCGCATGGCGGAATTTTCCTGGGCGCTCGTCGAACCGGAAGAGGGCGTCTATGATTTCAGCCTGTTTGACAAGGCGGTCGACCTGGCCGCCGCAAACGGCCTGGACGTGATCATGGGAACACCGACGGCCACGCCGCCCGCCTGGCTGACCCAACGCTATCCGGACGTGCTGAACGCGACGCAGGAAGGAATCGTCTACCGGCATGGCGGGCGCCGCCACTACAACTACAACAGCCCGAAGTACCGGGAGCTGTGCGCGAACATCGTGCGGAAGATGGCGGAACGATACGGCCGGCACCCGGCGGTCATCGGATGGCAGATCGACAACGAGCTGAACTGCGAAGTCAACGTCTTCTATTCGGAGGCCGACCACAAAGCCTTCAGGAAATGGCTGCAAAACCGGTACGGGACGCTGGACCGCCTGAACCGGGCCTGGGGCACGACGTTCTGGAGCCAGCTCTACACGGATTGGGAACAGGTGCATCTGCTGCGCCCGACGGCCTCCAATTCGCCCAATCCGCATCAAGCCCTGGACGAGAAACGGTTCATCTCGGACAGCGCGATCTCGTTCGCCAAAATGCAGGCCGACATTCTGCGCGGGATCGTCCGGAACCAATGGGTGACCACGAACACGCTGTTCGGCCACCTGGACTACCATGCGCTGACGGAAACGGCGCTGGATTTTCTGTCCTACGATTCGTACCCCCTGTTCGCGCAAATCCGCCCCGAACCCGGCGAGCAACCGCTGAAGGACCGGAAATGGAGCATGAATCTGTCCATCGTCCGGTCCGTGTCGCCCAATTTCTGCGTGCTGGAACAGCAGGCCGGTCCCGGCGGCTGGGTGAACCGGCCGCCCATTCCGTCGCCGCGTCCCGGACAGCTCCGGTTGTGGACATACCAATCCATCGCGCACGGCGCCGATCTGGTCTCCTATTTCCGCTGGCGGACGGCCGTCTTCGGAACGGAAATGTACTGGTTCGGGATCCATGACCATGACAACCGGCCAAACCGGAGAAGCGAGGAACTGGCCAGGGTTTCGGCGGAACTTGCGCAAATCGGCCGCAAGATCGCCGGTTCCCGGTACGCGGCGAGCGTGGCGATCGTCAGGGATTATGACAACGAATGGGACGGGGAGTTGGACACGTGGCACGGCCGGCCTCTTCCGATACGGAAGTCGTGGCCGTGTATGCTTCCGGGTACTACAGGGGAAAACCCGCTTTGACGAGGAGAAGGGCCGGCAGCGGCAGCGCATGGTACTACGGAGCGGCCTTCAACCAGCCCGTCGTCCATGAGATCATCAGGAAGCTGGGGCTGGCTTCGCCGGTTCGGGAACTCGTCGAGGCGCCGAAGGAAGTGGAAGTCGCCATCCGCCAAAACGGGAACCGATCGTACGTGTTCCTGCTGAACTACGGCAGCCAGGCGGCGGCGGTCACGTTCAGGCGGCCGGCGGAGGATCTTCTCACACAGCGGACGCTGGATGGCACGATCCTGCTTGAACCCTATGGCGTCATCATTCTGGAAACGGAGCAGGGATGACCGCCTCCGCAAAAAACATTGATTGCCCCCCGGTTCAAGTGACGGTATAATCACGGTATTAACGTGTTGCTACGACGGTCGCAAAAACTGGAGGCGACGATGGGCAGTACGAACCCTCTTCTGGACGAAATCGTGAACCGGTCCAAAGACGGCATTCTTGTGACGGACCACCAGTTTCGCATCATCATGGCCAATCCCGCCTTTTGCGAGTTGTTCGGCTGGTCGGCGGATGAACTCGCGGGCGAAGACGCGAGGCGGTTTCCCGGCGCGGCGGGCGACGACGCCCGCGACGCGGAGACGCTGCTCGGCGCGCTGCGCGAACGCGGCAGCGCCGAAAGCGTGCTGGCGAGGAGAACCGGCAAGGACGGACAAGCCCGGCCCGTTTCCATCACCGCCTTCATGGTGGCATGCGAACCGCCGGCGATGGTTTTCGTCTATCGGAGCTTGGCGGACGAGGTGCGTGCGGCCGAGGAGCTCGAGCTGGCCCGCCACCACTACATGACCCTGGCGGAACTGACGCCGGATCCGGTGGCCGTTTACAGCGAGGGCGTCATTTCGTTCGTGAACACCGCGGCGGTGCGCCGGTTCGGCGGCAAGTCGCCGGAAGACCTGATCGGCAAGCCGCTCATCAATTTTGTGCATCCGGACTATCGGGAATCGATCAAGGCGCGCCTCCGAAACGTCATTGCCGGTTCGACGGCGGGCAACTGGCTGGACGCGGTGCTGATCGACCTGGCCGGCGCCTCCTTCGAGGCCGAGGTGACATGCACCCCGGTCCGCTACGACGGCAAGCCGGCGTCGATGCTCATCGTCCGCGATTTGACGGACCGCCGCACCGCCGAACGGCGGATTCGCCAGATGGAGCTGCACGACATGCTGACCGGACTGCCCAACCGCAAGCAGTTCAACCGTCTCGTGCTGGAGCAATTGCGGGAAAAAGGCCGGGGCGTGCTGTTCGTGCTGGACCTCGACCGGTTCAAATTGATCAACGATACGCTGGGCCACCGGATCGGCGACCGGCTGCTCATGCAGGTGGCCAAACGGCTGGAGCAGCTGCAGGAACAAGAGGGCATCATCGTCTCGCGCCACGGCGGCGACGAGTTCGCCGTGTTCTGCGCCGCGGCGGACGAGGACGAAGCGGAACGGAAAGTCTCGTCGCTCCATGAGCTCCTGTCCGCCTCCTATCTGATCGACGGGCACGAGCTGTTCGTCACGCCCAGCATCGGGGTGGCCATGGCGGACTTCTCCGACCGGCGGGACGTGGACGTGGAGGCGCTGGTCCGGCAGGCGGACGCGGCGCTTCACGTGGCGAAGGAGAAAGGCCGCAACACCGTCGTCATGTACGACGAATCCATCAGCGAGGAAAATTACGACAAGATCCATCTGATCGCCCAGCTCCGCAAGGCGATCGAGAAAGAAGAGTTCGAACTGCACTACCAGCCCCGCTTCGACATCCGCACCGGCCGGCCCGTCGGCGTGGAGGCGCTCATCCGCTGGAACAACCCGTTCATCGGGACGGTGCTGCCGAACCGGTTCATTCCGCTGGCGGAAGAAACCGGCCTGATCGTGCCGATCGGCCACTGGGTGCTCATGACCGCCTGCCGCCAGGCCAAACGATGGCTGGACGGCGGGCTCCGCATTCCCGTCAGCGTCAACATTTCCGGCTACCAGTTCCATCACGACGACATCGTGGCCCGCGTCCAGCAGGTGCTGGAGTCGACGGGTCTGCCGCCGGAACTGCTCAATCTGGAAGTGACCGAAAGCCTGCCGCTGATCGAACTGTCCGCCGAGAAGCTGAAGAAAATCCGGGCCCTCGGCGTCGGCATTTCCCTGGACGACTTCGGCACCGGCTATTCGTCGCTCAATTATTTGCGTTCGCTGCCCTTCGACGTTCTCAAGATCGACAAATCGTTCACCCAGCGGGTGGTGGAGGACGAGTTCCATTCCAGCATGGTGCAGTCCATCATCACGCTGACCCATATTCTGGGCAAGCGCGTCGTGGCGGAGGGGATCGAGAAGGAGGAGCACCTGCGCTTCCTGCAGTCGACCGGCTGCGACGAGGCGCAGGGGTATCTGCTCAGCCGCCCGAAGCCGCCGCACGAAGTGGAAACGATTCTGCAGACGGCGGGAAGATGACGCGGACGAATGAAAAACGGCAATAAAAGCGCCGGCATGCGATGCCGGCGCTTTTTTCCGCGGCCGGAACCGGCCGCATTTCCTTTTGTATCGGGACGACACGATTTGAACGTGCGACCTCTTGGTCCCGAACCAAGCGCTCTGCCAAGCTGA